>MKWU01000330.1_pt1 | contig 91022 bp, 70 predicted proteins | sample 809101 | NCBI WGS metagenome assembly MKWU01 (sample SAMN05860141, study PRJNA318959) | sponge metagenome | host: Aplysina aerophoba | place: Slovenia: Piran, Adriatic Sea, Gulf of Piran | collected 2013-05-07
AACTCACCCCGCGAGTGTGGAAGTCTCTCTTCGCTCACGACCCCTTGCCATCCCCACTCGGGCACCACAACCACGACCCACCACACTGAGCGCCGGGCGACAAGTACGGCTCAGATTGCCCGGTTACCTTGCGCAGCATGATCCGGTAATGCACCGTGCACGAGTTCGCTACGAACCACCGTGGCCGGGTAGGCGACGCTCCCCGTCAACGCCGGGCCATTCGTCCCGTGTCGATCACGGACGCCGAAGTTTGGGAGCGAAGTTCTACTGCTCGCTGGGATCCGTTCGGCGCTCGGGGGATAAGCGCGGGGACAGATTAGGCCGAACGGTCGGAAGGTCGCGCCTTCCCTCGGAACTGCGTCACCCCGGTAGCGACCGCGTGTATTCCGTTCCCCGGGACCCGAACGGTTACGACGACAGTCATCTCTCAGGCGTTGCGTGCGGCGACTGTGGTTGGAATCCAAGTGCTTCCCAAAAACTTCCCAGTTTGAAATCCTCGGAAGAATGGGAAGTCCATCAATTCCATTTTTTCTATATTTTTCATAAGGTTATATGGCGCGCCCGGAGAGATTCGAACTCCCGACCCCCTGGTTCGTAGGAATGAACAGCGGCGTACGCCTTCACAGCCCGCAACGACGACTCACTCCAAAGTCGATCGCAGAGAATATCGGCTGCACCACATAGACGTGACGCAAGTGACTCAGTCAGGCCGAGCGAGGCCAGGACCGGACATCGGGGCGAAGGAGCGCAATCGCGCCTACGCGCTTGCTTCCACAGTCCCTGGTGGTAAGCCAATGTCGCGAAGCAGCGCTAGCGCCCGATCAAGCCGGCCGCCGTTGACCTTGCGCCCCTTGCGACGACGCAAAGACTCCTGCCAGTCGTCCTGTCCTTCCTCCTTGACCAGCCAGTTGGCGGTAGCGGCGAGTTCAAGCACGGTAACGTTCGCTTCCTGAAATTCCTGCAGCAAACGCTGGAGCTCGACTCCATCAAGCCGGCCGATCATCGCGGGCAACTCATAGCCTTCGTCGGTGAGCTTGAAGATGCTGTAGCGGGCACCATCGACCTGCCGGCGTCCAAACTTCTCCTCTACGAGCTCGAACGCTTCGGCGTCGGCCACAGCGTTGTCGATGTCTCGGGAGAAGGGACCGTAGTGGTGATAATCGTAGTCGAAGCCGCTCTCGAGTCCCAACTGGTCCAGCAGATAGACGGTCTTTTGGAGACGAACTCGGCCGACGAGCTGCCCGCCTGCAGCCTTCAGCAAGGCCGCGACGATCTCTTCCCGTTCCATAATCACCTCCTATTGATCGCGATGTCGCGATCCGCCGCATCCGCAAAGTAGTATCGCGTGAATTGGCGCTTGCTGGCCAGTGCCTCGACAATCTTCGACATTTCCGTGATTTCGCGGGGCCCACTGGCGTCGAGAATGTGCAGCTTCTTGTGCATCTTGTCCTCGTCCCCGCCAATTGGCGTATAGATGCCGACCGAGGCGCTTTCATCCTTGATCACTGCACCGCTGTCGATCTTCTCCCTGAACGTCCGATCAATCCTTCGAGCGGCCTGACGTTGCTTCCCAATGTCGGACCCGAAGCGACTGATGTCGAGCGCCTTGTAGAGCCGCCGTTCACGAAGTCGTGCCGCCAACTCCGCGACCACAGGGTCATCCCCTCGTCGCATTTTCTCCAGCGAGCCAGTGATGGCCGAATCGTCAAGCGCAAGGTAGTTCTCGATTGTCTCGCCGCCTGGGGCGAAGAAACGCAGTAGGACCTGGCTCGCCTCCAGTCCTGTCTGAACCGATGCCCTGTCAGGGTCCACAGCAACCGTCGCAATCCGCCTAAGTAGCGTGCCAATCATGGCTTCGATGCAGCGGGTCGTCTTGTGCAGATAGACTTGCTCATGGAGGGTGTAGCGCGACAGCAGGAACTGCTCGGCCGCGGGGAGCGCCTTGAGGTCGAGGCAGAAAGTCGCCACCGTAATCGTGTCCTCCTCCGTATCGCCCTCAGGGGCGTCGATGACGATGTCGGCGACCCGGACATGCTCCATCAGCCAGTCGAAGTCGATGGCGCCCGCGCCGGTCCCCGTCATCAGCCGATCGCGCCGTAGGTAGTCCAGGCGATCCGCATCGAATGAGCTCGACACCACGGCGTGATAGATGTCTATTGGATCCTCTGCCGCCAGAAGCGAGGCCACCTCCTCTGTGGTACCGGCTCGATACCCCTCGAGCAGGGGACAGACGCCACCGTCGGGATTGCGGATAAGCTCAGCAGTCCATTCCTCGTGCCGCTTCCCAACCCCGCGCGACATCTGCACCCCTTCGAAGGCGTGGCTGAACGGACCATGGCCTAGGTCGTGCAGAAGGGCGGCGATTATCGCAACTTCGGCGCGATTGTGGTCGAAGGGCCGGGCGGCGGTGGCCTCGCGCTCAATGATGCGCACCAACTCCCGCGCGACATGAAACACCCCAATGGAATGAGCGAAGCGGCTGTGGACCGCACCCGGAAAGACGAACTCCGAGACACCGAGCTGCTTGACCCGCCGAAGTCGCTGGAACTCTGGCGTGTTAATCAGCCTCCAAGCGAGTTGGCCCAGATCGTCATTCTCCTCAAAGACGATCAGGCCGTGGACGGGGTCCCGGAGACGTTGTGTGCGAAGTGCCATGGGCGACGGTTCTACAACCGCACTCCGCCGCCCGTCATCCGATCTAAGGCCTTAAGCACCGGGCACCGGGAGCGGTACTCGTCCGATTGGCTTCGTTCTTCCGCTCGAGGTGCGGACGGTCTCGGTCGGCCATCCGATCCCGCATCAGCTTCCATTCCTCCGGAGCGCCAACTCCTCGAGTCCCCCCGCCGTTGACGACGGGAGATTGATTCCTGATGCTTCCCAATTGCTTCCCAGCGTGGAAATGTCCAAGACATCGACAAACCCTCATTCGTTTTAGTTCCTATATTTCAATCAGTTATTGGTGGGCCGTGTTGGAATCGAACCAACGACCACCTGATTAAAAGTCAGATGCTCTACCGACTGAGCTAACGGCCCGGCGAGGGAGCGAATGATACCGGATGGGATCGGCGGAGCGGGCGCGATGATGGCCGCCGGGGGGGGGCGGTATGGCGGCAGCGGAGCGCGGCCGCCCGTGCTTGCGGCGGCGCGGGATGGTCGCGCGTCAGTCGGCCGCGGCCGCCGGCTTCGTGTCGCCGCCCGAGTCCTTCTTCGCCGCCGACTCGGGCTTGGCGCCATCCTTCGCGGCCTCCTTGCCGGCGCCGTCCGCGTCGGGCTTGCCCCCCGAGTCGCCGGACTGCTTCTCCTTCTTGTCCCCGGCCTTTGCGCCCTTGTCGCGGAAATCGGTCACGTACCAGCCCGTGCCCTTGAGGTGAAACGAGGCCGCGGAAATAAGCTTCCTGACCGGTGCCTTCTCGTCGCAGTTGCACTCGGTCAGTCGAGGGTCGCTGAACTTCTGGATGTTCTCGAACACCTTGCCGCACTGCTGGCATTCGTATTCGTAGATGGGCATCGGCCGTCCTCCAGAGTCACCGGACCGAGGGAACGTGGAGTCGAAGCCGGCGGTTTTCAAGGGCAGGCGCGGATGGAGGCGCTCGCGGCGCAGAGCCCGTGCGGCCTCCCCCTCCCGCGCCGACTCCGGGTCCGACCCGGCTGGTCCATAATCGCGGTTACCCCCTTCACGGAGCACCGGACATGGGCGCGAAGTTCACCCTCGAGATGCTGAACGAAATCCAGGATGCGTTCAACCGCCACGATGTCGACGCGATCCTGTCCTGGTTCGTGGATGACTGCGAGTGGCTGATGGCCCGCGGGCCGGACTCTCCCGACGCGCGCCGGCTCCGCGGCAAGCAGGCGATCGGGGACGTGCTGCGCGCCCGATACGAGGTCATTCCCGACATGCGCTGGGTCGACATGAAGCACTTCATCTCCGCCTGCGGAACCCGCGCCGCTTCGGAGTGGACCGTGAAGGGAACGCCAGTCGACGGCGAACCCATCAACTCGCTCGGCTGCGATCTCTGGTCGTTCCGGGACGGAAAGGTCGTCTGCAAGGACACCTACTGGAAGTTCATCGACTCCTGATCGGTCCGGGAGCTCGCAGCCGGACGTCCGGCCGGAATACCGCGTCGGCTCGGCACGCGCGCGGCAGTGCGGCGGCTACTGCGGCGGTGGGGGTTGCTGCTGCGGCGGCGGGAGGCTCGCAGGAGGAGGGACTTCGTCGCGCTCGAGGTGAGCACGCGGCCGGACCCGGGCTTCCGCCGCGACGGATCGGTGCCCCGACCGCACGACGAGACGGGGCGGGACGCGCGGCACGGTCAGCCGCGCAGGGCCTCCGCGACCGCTTCGCCGAGCTTGGCCGGGGAGCGCGCGACCCGGATCCCCGCCCGCTCCATCGCTTCGATCTTGTCTTCCGCCCGGCCGCTCCCGCCCGAGATGATGGCGCCGGCATGCCCCATCCGGCGCCCCGGCGGCGCGGTGACCCCGGCGATGAAGCCGGCCATCGGTTTCTTCACCTTCGAGCGCCGGATGAACTCCGCGGCCTCCTCTTCCGCGCTGCCCCCGATCTCCCCGATCATGACGATGGCCTCGGTCTCGTTGTCTCCGAGGAACATCTCCAGGCAGTCGATGAAGCTGGTCCCGTTGACCGGGTCCCCACCGATCCCGATGCAGGTGGTCTGGCCGAGGCCAGCCGCCGTGGTCTGGGCGACCGCCTCGTAGGTGAGGGTGCCGGAACGCGACACCACTCCGACCTTGCCCCGGCGGTGAATGTGGCCCGGCATGATGCCGATCTTGCATTCGCCGGGGGTGATCACTCCGGGACAGTTGGGGCCGATGAGTCGCGTCCGCGAGCCCTCGAGGGCGCGCTTGACCCGGACCATGTCGAGCACCGGGATCCCTTCGGTGATGCATGCGACGAGCGGGACCTCGGACGCGATCGCTTCGAGGATCGCGTCCGCCGCGAACGCCGGCGGAACGTAGATGACGCTCGCGTCGGGGGACGTGCGCTCCACCGCGTCGGCCACCGTATCGAACACCGGCAGGCCGAGGTGCTCGCTCCCGCCCTTCCCGGGAGTGATTCCGCCCACCATCCGCGTCCCGTAGGCGATGGCCTGCTCGGAATGGAAGGTGCCCTGGGCGCCGGTGAACCCCTGGCAGACAACCCGCGTGGCGGCATCGACGAGAACGGCCATCAGTGCGCTCCCCGCACGGCTTCGACCACCTTGCGCGCCGCGTCGTCGAGCCCGTCCGCGGAGAGAATGGGCAGGCCCGATTCGGCGAGGATCTTCTTCCCGATCTCCACGTTGGTCCCTTCGAGGCGCACCACGAGCGGAACCGCGAGGTCCACCTCCCGGGCAGCCGCGACCACCCCTTCCGCCACGATGTCGCAGCGCATGATCCCGCCGAATATGTTGACCAGGATCCCCTTCACGTTGGGGTCGGAGAGGATGATCTTGAACGCGGCGGTCACTCGATCCCTGGTCGCGTTCCCGCCCACGTCGAGGAAGTTCGCGGGCTCGCTGCCGTGGAGCTTGATGAGGTCCATGGTGGCCATGGCGAGTCCGGCCCCGTTCACCATGCACCCGATCTCGCCGTCGAGGGCGATGTAGTTGAGATCGTGGCGGCTCGCCTCGACTTCGGCCGGATCTTCCTCGTCCTCGTCGCGGAGCCGTTCGAGATCGGGATGGCGATGGAGCGCGTTGTCGTCGAAGCTCATCTTGGCATCGAGGGCGACGACTTCTGCGTCCCCGGTCACGACGAGCGGATTCACCTCGACGATGCTCGCATCGAGGTCGACGAGCGCCCGGTAGAGGTTCGCGACGAGGCCGGCGCCTGCGCGCGCCGCACCGCCCCGGAGCCCGAGCGCGGACGCGAGCCGGAGTCCGTGGAAGGGCCGCAGCCCGGTCGCCGGATCGATGGAGACGGTGAGGATCCGGTCGGGGCTCTCTTCCGCAACCTGCTCGATGTCCATCCCGCCCTCGGTCGAAGCCATCGCCATTACCCGCCCCGAGCCGCGGTCCACGAGCATTGCGAGGTAGAGCTCGCGCGCGATGTCGCAGCCCTCCTCCACGTACAGCCGCCGCACCGTGCGCCCGTTCGCCCCGGTCTGCTTCGTGACCAGAACGCCGCCCAGCATCGCGCCCGCATGCGCGCGCACGTCGTCCAGGGTCGCGGCGAGCCGCACCCCGCCCTTTCCGTCCGGTGCGCCCGCAAACCGCCCCGCACCCCGTCCGCCGGCGTGAATCTGGGCCTTGACCACCCAGGGTCCGCCGCCGCTCGCCGCGGCCGCCGCCACCGCTTCATCCACGGAGAACGCGGAGCCGCCACGCGGGACCGGCACGCCGAACCCGCGCAGCAGCTCCTTGGCCTGGTATTCATGGACGTTCATGCAAGCTCTCTTTCCGCAGTAGGGGGGCGACGCCCCGGACCGGCTCCGGGCGTGACGGACGGGGCGTGACGAACGGGGCGCTACATCGCCTCGCGGATTCCGTAGCAGGCGAACCCCTTCTCCTCGAAGTTGTTTCGGAACATCTCCCGAAGACGGCCGGCGGCGGCATCGTATGCCTCCTTGTCGCTCCACACGGCCCGGGGATTGAGGGCCTTCGGATCGACGCCGGGGCAGCTCTTCGGCATCTTGAGCTTCAGCACGGGATGCGTCTCGTATTCCGCGCCCTCGTCGTGCAACCGGCCGTCGAGGGCGGCGCCGAGCAGGGTGCGCGTCAGGCGGATCGGCATCCGGTCGGCCTTTCCCACGGCCCCGCCCGACCATCCCGTGTTGAGCAGCACGCACCGGGCCCGGTGACGCTCCATCTTGGTCCGCAGGAGCTCCGCGTAGACGTTCGGGGGGTGCGACATGAATGGCGCGCCGAAGCAGGAGCTGAATGTCGCCTCGGGCTCCTCGAGCCCCACCTCGGTGCCGGCCAGCTTGGCCGTGAACCCCTGGACGAAGTGGTACATCACGTCCTCGCCGTCGAGGAGGGATACCGGAGGCAGCACGCCGAAGGCATCCGCGGTCAGGAGCACGATGGTGGTCGGATGTCCTCCGCGCGAACCTTCCGCAACGTTCGGATTGCAGGTCAGCGGATAGGAGAATCGCGTGTTCTCGGTGATCGAGGCGTCCGTCAGATCGAGATCCTGCGGATCGGTGTCGTCGAACGCCCGGCCGCGAGGGGACGGCACGTTCTCGATGATCGTTCCCGGCATCGAGAGCGCGGAGGCGATCACCGGCTCCGCCTCCTTGTCGAGGTTGATGAGCTTCGCGTAGCACCCGTCCTCGAGGTTCGAAAGCCCTCTCTCCGTCCAGCCGGTCTCGTCGTCGCCGATGAGACGCCGGTTCGGATCGGCGGAGAGGGTGGTCTTGCCGGTGCCGGAAAGGCCGAACATGATCGCCGCATCGTCGCGCGCGCCGATGTTGCTCGAACAGTGCATCGACAGGTGTCCGGCCTCGGGAAGCAGGAAGTTCATCACCGTGAAGATGGTCTTCTTGACGATCCCGCAATAGTCCGCACGCCCGACGACAAGGCAGATCCGGCTCCGGAAATCGATGACGACGGCCCGGTCCGATCGGGTGCCGTCACGCCTGGGGTCGCACCGGTACGACTGCACGTTGAGCATCGTCCAGCGCTTCGCGTCCGGATCGACGAGCCCGGGCACTTTGCGTGGAAACATGTTGCGGGCGAAGAGCGCATGGGTGGCGTACTCCCCGACGAAGCGGTAGGGAATCGCGTACGCCGGGTCCACACCCACGCATCCGTCCTGCACGTACAGGGTCGCACCCGAAGCATTCAGGTGGTCCGTCACACGTTTGAGCAGCGGCTCGAAACGGTCCGGATCGAAGCGCCGGAGGCTGTCCTTCCACCACACGCGCTCCTCGTACTCCGGCCACGCCACCGCGAACGTGTCCTGCACCGGGCGTCCGGTGCAGGTCGGATCCGTATGGAAGACGAGCGGCCCCTGAACCCCGAGCCGGGTGGCGAATGCCTTGCGCTCCGATTCCCCGCCGCCGGTCCGGACCCGGCCGCGATCGTTCGCGATCGCCTCGTGGAAGAGCTGGGAGGGAGAGAGACCGTAACGATAGCGGACCGTCTCGAGGCCGAGCGTCACCCTGAGCGCGTGGCGGACATCCATGGTGGCATTCCGGACCGGTTCGAGGGATTCTCGCACGCCCCCGATCCGGCCCACAACCGCGAATGCGTCACGGTCTGTCCGAGGCGGCGGCAAGCGCCTGCGGCGGCGAATCGGCGCGCGCGGCGGGTCATCCGGGCGACGGACGTGCCGCCAAGCGGGCCGCCGGCCTCGCCGGTACCGAGCTCCGCTCCCGCCGGCCGGCGGGAGCGGACGAATCGGACTGCCGGGATCCGGCGCCGAGATTCCCGGCCGGTCTCAGCGGCGCATCGACTCGAAGAATGCCGAGTTCGTCCTCGTGGTCTTGAGACGGTCGACGAGGAACTCCATCGCCGCGATCTCCTCCATGGGCTGGAGGAGCTTTCGCAGGATCCAGATACGCTGCAGCTCCTCGGCCCGGGTGAGGTACTCCTCGCGCCGGGTCCCCGACCGGTTGAAGTTGATTGCGGGGAAGATGCGCTTTTCCTGCAGCTTTCGCTCGAGGTGGATCTCGTTGTTGCCGGTACCCTTGAATTCTTCGAAGATGACCTCGTCCATGCGCGAACCGGTGTCGATGAGCGCGGTCGACATGATCGTGAGGCTTCCCCCTTCCTCGATGTTGCGGGCAGACCCGAAGAACCGCTTCGGCCGTTGCAGGGCGTTCGCGTCCACCCCCCCGGTGAGGACCTTTCCCGACGACGGGACCACCGTGTTGTAGGCGCGTGCGAGACGCGTGATCGAATCGAGCAGGATCACGACGTCGCGCTTGTGCTCGACGAGCCGCTTCGCCTTCTCGATCACCATTTCGGCAACCTGGACATGCCGGGACGCCGGCTCGTCGAACGTGCTCGAGATGACCTCGCCCCGCACCGAGCGCTGCATCTCCGTCACCTCCTCCGGCCGCTCGTCGATGAGGAGAACGATGAGGTTCACCTCGGGGTAGTTGCGCGAGATCGACTGGGCGATGTTCTGCAGCAGCATCGTCTTCCCGGCCTTCGGCGGGGAAACGATGAGTCCGCGCTGCCCCTTTCCGATCGGAGCCGCGAGGTCGATGATCCGGGCCGTGAGGTCCTCGGTGCTCCCGTTGCCCTGCTCCAGCGTGAAGCGGGACTGGGGAAAGAGCGGAGTCAGGTTCTCGAAGAGAATCTTGTTGCGGGCGTTCTCCGGCTTGTCCAGGTTGAGCTGGTCGACCTTGAGCAGCGCGAAGTACCGCTCCCCGTCCTTCGGCGGGCGGATCTTGCCGGACACGGTATCGCCGGTGCGCAGCCCGAAGCGGCGAATCTGGCTCGGCGAAACGTAGATGTCGTCGGGTCCGGCGAGATAGGAGCTGTCCGCAAAACGAAGGAAGCCGAAGCCGTCCTGCAGGATTTCGAGGACTCCGTCGCCCTCGATGTCCTCCCCCCGCTTGGCCCGCGCCTTGAGCAGGGAGAAGATGATCTCCTGCTTGCGCATGCGCCCGAGTCCGTCCAACCCCATCGACTGGCTGAGATCGAGCAGCGACGGGAGCGGTTTCTTCTTCAATTCAGTCAGATTCATGTCCGATCGGAAAGGTGGAACTTGTTGTTGCGAGGGAACAGGCGAACGGGCGGCGGAATTCCGTCTGCGCTCACGCGCCGGCCGGTCGGTCTCTCGTTCCCAAGACGGGGCCCACACTGGGACGAAGGCGGGAGCGGTTTCCGTTGAATGGGCGCCAAATCGACCCATGGGGGTCCGCGTCTACGTGCCCTATCCGGAGTGGAATCGCAAGAGCCCGCGGTATTCCGGGCGAGGCGACCAGCCGGACGGGGCGCCCAACGGGCCGGAACGCTAGCATGCTCCGCGAATCGTGTCCAGCCAAGGGTCGTAAGCTTCGCCCCGCATCATGACGAGTTCATGAACTCGCGGAGCTCGTTGAGGGCTTCGCCTCGGACCCGTCTCGCCGGAAGGGAATTGTAGCGCACGAGGACTTCGCCCCGGTGGGGTCCGGGGTGGGCGACCGATTCAATCATCCGCGAACCGGCTGCGAAGGCGGCGCATCCCCGTGAGCCAGCGGTCATGGTCCGCGGCCTTGCGCCGGATGTACTCGAGGACCTGCGGATGAGGCAGGATGAGAAACTCTTCCCGTTCCATCGTCTCGACGACGCAGTCCGCGAGCGCCTCGGGCTCGATCATTCCATCGATGCTCGCGACCCCCTCCTCGCGGCCCTCGGTCATTGCCGTGCGCACCGCCTGGGGGCAGAGCACCGACACCCGCACCCGGCGGTCTCCGTACGCGATGGACAGGTACTCGGCAAGGGCCACCGCGGCATGCTTGGTGACGGCGTAGGTCGCGGACCCGACGTGGGTCAGCAGCCCGGCCGCGGAGGCGGTGTTGACGAGGTATCCGCTCCCGCGGGCGGCCATCTTCGGGGCCACCGCCCGAGCCGCGTAGACGTGGGCCATGACATGCACGTCCCAGTTCAGCCGCCATTCTTCGTCGGGCGCCTCTTCGCCGCCGTCGAGCGCCACTCCCGCGTTGGAGCAGAACACGTCGATCGGGCCGAAACGCTCCTCCGCCTCGGCCGCGAGGGCGCGAACCGCCGCTTCGTCCGTCACGTCGCAGGTTACCGCGAGGCCCCCGATCTCGTCGGCAACGGCCTGGAGCGGGCCGGCCTGACGGTCCGCGACGGCGACGCCCCTCGCCCCTTCCGCGACGAAGCGCCGGGCGAGTGCCCGGCCGATACCGCTCGCCGCGCCGGTTACAACCGCCACCTTGCCTTCGATCTTCACGCCGTTCCTCCTCGAATCCGACCCCGTTCGGTGCGCGCCGCCGGCGGCGGAATCCGTCGTGCCCGATCGGAACCCGCCGGCACGCGAAGCGTTTCCGCAGACCCGGACTCGAGCGACCCGGAGCCCAGCCGCGCCGGCACCCGGGCACCGAATGCGGGCGCGACGATCGGGCTATCCATCCCCGCTCGCGAGCCGCCACGCCCGCTCCGCCCGTACCCGGCAGTAGCCCGCGAAGCCGAGGGCGGTGTCGGAGCTCGCGTTGCCGTCGAGCCCCCGCTTGTAGACCCCCTGGATGATCGCGGCGCTCCGGAACAGGTTGTAGACGAGGTAGAAGTGCCAGTTCTCGATGGCGCCCCGTCCCGCCATCTCGCAGTAGCGGCCGACGAACTCCTCCTCGGTCGGGATGCCGAGCTCGTGGAGGTTGGGGCGGTTCAGCCCATGCTGGTCGTCCGCGTCCGCGTAATAGGTCTGGCAGACGTAGCCCAGGTCGGCGAGCGGGTGGCCGCGGGTCGAGAGCTCCCAGTCCAGCACCGCCACGATGCGCGGCTCGGTGGGGTGCACGATCGCGTTTCCGAGCCGGTAGTCACCGTGCACCACCACCGTCTCGTCCGCAGCGGGAATGTGCCGGGGGAGCCACTCCATGAGCGCGTCCATCTCCGCGATGTCCTCGGTGCGGGAGGCGACGTACTGCTTGCTCCAGCGCGAGATCTGACGCTCGTAGTAATTGCCCGCCCGGCCGAACGATCCGAGCCCCACCTCCTCCGGCACGACGGCGTGCAGCGCAGCGAGCACGTCCGCGAGATGGCGGTAGACGGCGGCGCGCTCGGCTCGCGTCGCCTCCGGCATGAGCGGGTTCGCGTAGACGCGGCCCTCGACGTTCTCCATCAGGTAGAACTTCGTGCCGATGACCCCCGGGTCCTCGCAGAGCAGGTGCATCCGCGGCACCGGAACGGCCGTCGTCTCGAGCGCCTTCATGACGCGGTACTCGCGGTCCACCTGGTGCGCGGACGGCAGGAGCTCGCCCGGCGGCTGCTTTCTAAGGACGTACGCTTCCTCGCCCGCCTCCAGCAGGAACGTCGGGTTGCTCTGCCCGCCCTCGAACTGCCGTACCAGCAAGGGCCCGCGGGCGGGGAAGCCCGGCAGCTCCGCCCGGAGGTAGCGCTCGAGGGCGGATTCGTCGAATCGGTGGGCGGGTCGAACTGGCGTCAGGACGGGAATGTCGCTCAAGGGCGGATCCTCAACAGCCTGCGGCGCCGAATGATACCCGTAGCGACCACGTCCGTGTCGCGCGCTCTCCGCTGCGCGGCGCGGCTATACTTCGCGTCCACGCGCCGGCGGGCGCCGCGTCCCGGAGAGCGGGCCCGGTCCGCGGCCACCCATGCTCCGCGGCGCCGTGCCGGGGCCGCGCTCCGTCAACCACCGCATCCAGGACCGCATGACCTCAGCACGCCCGGGGGCCGTCGCTCCACATCGCCCCGCATGTCCGTCCCCCCCGCACGGCGACTCCGGCACCGGCCGCGGCCGGCGGGCGACCCGGGGGTTCGCCCTTGCCGCGTTCGCATCCGCATCCGCATCCGCATCCGTCGCGCAGCATGCTTCCCGAGATTGAGTTCGGCGCCTTCAGCGCCCTCGTCCAGGTCATCCTGATCGACCTCGTCCTCGCGGGCGACAACGCGGTGGCGGTGGCGCTCGCCGCGGCGGGGCTCCCTGCGCACCAGCGCCGGAAGGTGATCGTGACCGGCATCGCGCTCGCGGCCGTGCTGCGGGTGCTGTTCGCGCTCGTCACCGTGCAGCTCCTCAAGGTCCCCGGGCTTCTCCTCGTCGGCGGTCTCCTCCTCCTCTGGATCGCGTGGAAGCTCGCACTGGAGCTCCGGCACCACGGGCCCGCTCCCGGAGATCAGCCCGCGGAGCGGATGCGCAAGCACGCTCCCGGAAAGACGGTCCGCCAGGCGATGCTCCAGATCCTGATCGCGGACTTCTCCATGTCCCTCGACAACGTCCTGGGCGTGGCCGCGGTCGCGCGCGAGCACCCGGTAGTCCTCGTCATCGGGCTCGTCCTGTCGGTCGCGTTCATGGGGTTCGCCGCATCCCTCATCGGCCGGCTGCTCGAACGGCACCGCTGGATCGCCTGGGTAGGCGTCGCGATCATCTTCTGGGTCGGGATCGTGATGGTCCTCGAAGGGGGACCGGAGATCCTCGAGCTCGTCCGCGCCTGACTCCAGGCTCCTCGCGGGACCCCGATTTACAGATGAGTCAAGCTTGCAAGTCGGTGTCAGGAGCGAAGCGTACGAAGCGGCCACCGCTACCGAGCGGCCGGGTCTCGAACGAGGATGGATGGCTTCGAACAGGTCTCGTCGGTTCGAGGCGCAGCCCCGCCAGGTCCGACGATCCGATTAGAATTCCCGCCCGCGGCGGGACGCACGGGGCAGAGCCTTGATCCGCCGGCACAATTGCCCGGTATCGCCACCCACGGGGACACCATGAGCTTTCGGGAAGTCAACAGCCGTTACGACGGGGTGCGGATCGAGGAGGAGATCCTCGACTGGTGGCGCGCGGACGGGGTGTTCGAGGCCTGCCAGCGGCAGACCGAAGGCCGGCCCCTCTACGTCTGGAACGAGGGGCCGCCGACCGCGAACGGACGACCCGGGATCCACCACGTCCTCGCCCGCACCTTCAAGGACATGTTTCCCCGCTACAAGGCGATGCGCGGCTATCACTGTCCGCGCCGGGCCGGCTGGGACACGCACGGCCTCCCCGTCGAGCACGAGATCGAGAAGGAGCTCGGGATCTTCGACAAGTCCCGGATCGAGCGCGAGGTCGGGATCGAGGAGTTCACCCGCCGGTGCCGCGAATCGGTCATGCGCTACATCGGCGACTGGGAGCGAATGACCGAGCGCATGGGGTTCTGGGTGGACATGGGCGACGCCTACTACACCCTGGACAACGACTACATCGAGTCGGTCTGGCATCTGCTGAAGGTCATCTGGGACAAGGGGCTCCTCTACCGCGGATACAAGGTCGTGCCCTACGATCCGCGGATCGGGGCGACGCTGTCGTCGCACGAGGTGTCGCTCGGCTATCGCGAGGTCGAGGATCCGTCCGTGTACGTTCGCTTTCCCCTCGTGGACGAGGCGGGCCGCGGCGGCGCGGGGGGCGCCGGCTCCACGTTCGGGGGCGCCGACACGAGCCCGGACGGTCGCCGGGTCTCGTTCCTCGTCTGGACCACCACGCCCTGGACCCTCCCTTCCAACCTCGCCCTTGCCGTCCACCCGGATGTCGACTACGCCTTCGTGCGCGACGGCGACGAGGTCCTCGTCCTCGCGCAGGCACGGGTCGAAGCGGTGCTCGGCGATCGAGCCGCGGGCGTCGAACGCACCGTCAAGGGGCGCGACCTTGCCGGCGCACGTTACGAGGCGCCGTTCGACTTCCTCGATCCCGGCCCGGAAGCGGCCGAGCGCGCACATCGGGTGAGAATCGCGGACTTCGTGACCACCGAAGACGGAACCGGGGTGGTGCACGCCGCGCCCGCCTACGGGGCGGACGACCTACGCCTCGGCGAGGAGCACGGGCTCCCGGTGCTGCACGGGGTCGGGCTCGACGGTCACTTCCTTCCCGAGGTGGAACCGGTCGCCGGACGTTTCTTCAAGGACGCCGACCCGGTGCTCGTCGACCTCCTGCGCGCGAGCGGACGCCTCTACCGGGCCGAGACCCACGTGCACAACTACCCGCACGGCTGGCGCACCGGCGATCCGCTCATCTACTACGCGAAGCACGCCTGGTACATCCGCACCACTGCCCGGCGCGACCGGCTCGTGGACCTCAACCGCACCATCAACTGGGTGCCGAAGCACGTGCGCGACGGGCGCTTCGGCAACTGGCTCGAGCACAACGTCGACTGGGCGCTCTCGCGCGAACGCTTCTGGGGGACGCCGCTCCCGGTGTGGACGGACGGCCGCGGCGACTTCATCTGCATCGGCTCCCGGGCGGGGCTCGGGGCGGTCCGCGGGCGGGGGGTCGGGGGCCCGGGCCCGCATCGGCCCGCGCGGGCCGCGGTGGACGATGTCGAGTTCACCCACCCGGAGAACGGCCGCACGTACCGCCGCGTGCCGGAGGTCATCGATTGCTGGTTCGATTCCGGCGCGATGTCCTACGCCCAGTGGCACTGGCCGTTCGAGAACGCGGACCGGTTCGGGGAGGGCTTTCCGGCCGACTACATCTGCGAGGCGGTCGACCAGACGAGAGGGTGGTTCTACACCCTGCACGCCATCTCCACCCTGGTCTCGGACAGCGTGGCGTACCGCAACTGCATCTGCCTCGGTCACATCGTCGACGAAGAAGGGAAGAAGATGTCGAAGTCGGTCGGCAACATCGTCGACCCGTGGGATGTCTTCGATCGGGTCGGGGCCGATCCGCTGCGCTGGTACCTCGCCGCCCGCATCGCGCCGGGGGCGCAGAAGCGGGTCTCCATCGGCCTCGTGCGCGAGGTCGCGCAGACGTTCATCAACACCTGGTGGAACACCTACGCGTTCTTCGTGCTCTACGCGCGCCTCGACGCGGTGGACGTGACGTCCCGGATCCCGGTCGCGCGCCGGCCCGAGGTCGACCGCTGGATCCTCGCCCTCCTCCAGCGGACGATCGAGACGGTGACGGCGTGCATGGACGCCTACGACGCGCAAGGTGCGGGGCGGGCGATCGAAGCGTTCGTCGATCAGCTCAGCAACTGGTACGTGCGGCGCAACCGCCGGCGCTTCTGGAAGGCGGCGGCGGGAGAGGACAAGCAGGCCGCCTACCTCACGCTCTACGAATGCCTCGATGCGGCGAACCGCATGATGGCCCCGTTCATGCCGTTCACTTCCGAGGCGGTGTACGCGAACCTCGTGCGGACCGTGCGGACCGACGCGCCGCCGAGCGTCCACATCTGCGCATGGCCGGAGCCGGACGACGCGAAACGCGACGACGCGCTCATCGCGGACTTCGACGCCGCCCAGCAGGTGGTCGCGCTCGGGCGGGCGGCCCGCAACGACTCCCGTGTCCGGGTGCGACAGCCCCTGCCCCGGCTCCTCGTGCGAGCGCCCGACCGGGACGCGGCGCACGCGGTCACCCGGCTCGAGGCGCACATCCTCGAGGAGCTGAACATCAAGCGCCTGGAGATCGCGGCGCAGGACGACGAGCTCGTCAGCTACCGGATCCGGCCGAACCTGCCGCGGCTCGGCCGGCGGTATGGCCGACTGGTTCCCGCCATCCGCAAGAGCCTCGAGGAGGCTTCGGAGGAGTCACGCCGGGCGATTGCGCGCGCGGTCGCGAACGGCGAAGGCCATCGGCTCGCGGCGGGCGGCGAGACCCTGGAGCTTGAGGCCGAGGACTTCCTCGTCGAGAGCACGTCGGCCGAAGGCTACGCGTCCGCCGAAGACGGCGGCTACCTGGTCGGGCTCGACACCCGGGTCGACGAGACGCTCCGCCGGGAGGGACTCGCCCGCGAGCTCGTGCGCACGGTCCAGGAGGCGCGCAAGCAGGCGGGACTCGAGGTGTCGGATCGGATCCGGCTCCGCGTCGTCGGGTCGCCGTCGATCACCGCCGCCCTCGACGCGCATCGCGAATACGTGATGGAGGAGACGCTCAGTCACGAGCTCGCACCGAACGGCACGTTCGCCCCGGAGTACGAGGCCGAGCATCGTCTCGAGAACGAGCACTGGTCCATCGCCCTCGCCCGGCGCTAGCCGCAATTTCTCTCCGATGTCCTGCGGTGGACGCCAACCTTGCGGGACTGCCGCCCGAACGCGATTGCCCGCCGGGCGGCGGCCGGCCATGCTCGAAGTTCGGGTCGTGACCGAGCCCGGCGTCCCGCGGATCCGGGTGCTCGGCGACGAGGATGCCACGCTGGTCCAGGTCCGTCCGCTCGTCTGGCGCGACGGCCCATTCGACGGTAGCCGGGAAGACTTGCACGGCCCGGGCGGAAATGTGCCGGGCGTCACCACCGCACACCCGCAGCTCGGCTTCGCCGGGAACCCGGCGATTCTCGACGCGACCCGCCACCGCGCCATCGACGGTCACTCGCCATCGCGTTCCGGGTCTACCCCCCGTCCCTGAACGCCGAATACGACGAAGACGGCGCGTTCGTGACATTGCCAACTTACGAATGGTCCGGCAACGCGACCGTAAGCGACGGTCGGAATCGACGAACCGGTCATCACGGCGGTCGGAATCGGGCGCCGGACTCGGGCGCCGGATTCGGGCGTTTCGGCTTTCGGACGACAATGCGTGCCGCGAGATGAACACGGTCACGGAGCTCGATCTCCAGCGCAGCGGCGATAATCCGGTCCGGATCGAAGGGTTCGCCGAGGATGGATGTCACACCGGGAGCGGTCCAGCCTTCGCCGTTCGCGGAGCCTGACGAGGCGACCGGGGTCTTCGGGGTGGATGCCCCGCGAACGAGCGCGGCCGCCACAATCGAGCTCGCGATCATGCTTACGGCACCAAGGGGAGAAACGATGATGTCGACCGTATCGGACCTGCACCCCCCGCACCGGAACCCGGGCGAGTTCCCGCCCGAGGAGTGGGCGGTGCGGTGCGACCTCGCCGCCGCCTATCGCCTGTGCGCGCTCTATGGCTGGACGGACCTCAACAACACCCACATCTCGGCCCGCGTGCCCGGAACCGGGGACGAGTTCCTGCTGAATCCCTTCGGGCTCTTCTTCGAGGAGATCACCGCCTCCTCCCTCATTCGGGTGGACCGGCAGGGAAACGTGGTGAGCGGCTCGGACTTCGGGATGAACAAGGCGGGTTTCATCATCCACGGTGCGATCCACCTCAACCACCCGCACCTGCACTACGTCATGCACACGCACTCGCGGTACGGCGTCGCGGTGTCGATGCAGAAGGAGGGCCTGCTCCCGAACAGCCAGAAGGCGCTCACCATCCTCGGCTGGACCGGCTACCACGACTACGAGGGAACCGCGACCGAGGCGGACGAGCGGCCGCGCATCGTCCGCGACCTCGGCGACCGGCGACTGCTCATCCTGCGCAACCACGGACTGCTCTCGGTGGGAGAGACGATGGGCGAGGCGTTCGTATGGATCTACCGGCTGGAGACCGCGTGCCGCCACCAGATCGACGCGCTCGCGGGGGGCGCCGAGCTGCAGCCGCTCTCCCCCGAGACCCGGGAACGGACCATCCGCCAGGGGCTGAAGATGTACGGACCGGGGGGATTCATCGAGGTCGGCAAGGAATGGCCCGCGCTACTGCGCCAGCTCGCGCGCGCCGGAATGGACGACTATTGCACCTGACCGCGCGTTCGGAGCGTGCCCTTGCCCGTCGCCGCCCGCCAGGCCCTCCGGTGGCGCCGAACTCTCGCCAGGGCCACCGAGCCACGCGCGCCGGCGCGCCGAGCTACGCGACCTCGTTCACGAGCACCAGATCGCCGAGAGACACCCGAACCGAATCGCCCGGAGCCAGGGAAAACTCGTCCGGGGGAACGATCCCGGTCCCGGTCATGAGAAACGCCCCGTGCGGAAACGCGAGATCGGCGAAGAGCCATTTCGCGATCTCCTCGAGCGAGCGCTTGAGCCGGGAGGTGCGGGTCTCCCCGTCGAACACCGGCACGCCCCGGCGCTCGATCACGAGCGTTATCGGGAGATCGCGCATATCGTCCGGATGGGCGACGACGATTCCGGGCCCGAGCGCGCACGATCCGTCGTAGACCTTCGCCTGCGGGAGGTAGAGCGGGTTCTCCCCCTCGATGCTGCGTGAGGACACGTCGTTTCCGGCGGCGTACCCCGCGATCTCTCCCGTTCGATTCAGCACCAGCGCGAGCTCGGGCTCGGGCACGTCCCACGTACTGTCGGGGCGAACCCGAATCCGCCCGCCCTGGCCGACCACCCTCCATCCGTTCGCCTTGAAGAACACCTCCACCCTCTCGGCGTCGTAGACCCGGTCGTAGATGTCCGCGGTCGCCGACTCCGCCATGCGGGCTTCCCGGCTGCGAAGATAGGTGACCCCGGCCGCCCAGACCTCCTGACCATCCTCGATGGGAGCCAGCACCCGGCCGGCGGCCGGTTCGTCTCCCCGCGCATCCGCGAGTGCGGCGCGCAAGTCGGCGAGCGAGTTGGCCAGGACCATTCCCAGGCGAAACCCGGCGGGCAGCCAGTTTCCGTCCACCGCCCAGCGCGGTCCGGTGGACGCTTCGTGACGCGTCAGGTACATGGTTGGGATGTTCTCCAAGCGGTGGCGGGCAATCCACGGCATCTCCGTGCGAAGCTGCACGGGTCCTTCGGTGCCGGCGATTCTGGCGCGGCCGCATCCATGCGGCAAGACGAGGTCACGCGGCGGGACGCAGCCCGGCAATCCTGCTCCAGCCGAAGAGCCCCTTCCCTGGTGACACCCGACGAATGCGGGGACGCTCCAAGGTGGACGGAAGACGCCACCCTCCGCCATCGAGCCAGTCGGCCTGAGCTGCCTCTTCCGAGACCGCGCGCCCCGGGCTGCGCCGCCGCGCGCCCGGCTGGAGCCTGCCGGCGGCTGCCGTCAGTTCATTTGCCGGCCCCTTCCCGGTTGCTTTCACCCTGCCGGATTCGATCGTAGATTTCCTCGCGATGCACGGCCACCTCGCGCGGAGCGGTCACACCGATCCGCACCTGCTGGCCTTTCACTTCGAGAACCTTGACTCGGACATCTTCCCCTATGACCAAGGTTTCGCCCGTTCGCCGCGTCAATATGAGCATCAACCTCTCTCCTGCATTCGGGCAGGTATACATATCATAACGTATTCGTCTTATTTTACGCCGCCGCCCTGAAGAAGTCGCAAATACAACATTAATTGGAGACTTTGCACGGCGGAGACGAGCGGCGGACGACCGAGAGCACCGAAGAAATCCGGAAATCGGTGCCTTCTGGGCAACTTTCTGCCACATTTGCGACATTCCGCGGAGGCGCAGTCCACGGTCATCCATCGGCCAGCCAGCGCTCGACCTCCGGGTCGTCCTCACCGGGGACGTGCACGACGGTGAATCGAAAGCGTTCCGCCTCGAGGGGCCGGGTGGCGTCGAGCCCCATCTTGTCCACCCGACCGTCCCGAGCGGAGGGGTCCAGGCGCGATCCCTGCGCCCCGGGGACCACGACGAGGTCCTCCCCGGCCTGAAACCGGGTTGCCACCGCCCACTCGACGGCCTGCGGGTCGTGCACGTCCACGTCCTCGTCCACCACCACGACCTGCTTGATGTCCGCATGGCCCGCGAATGCGCCCATCATGATGTTGCGCGGCTCGCCGTCCCAGCGTTTGCGGATCTGCACGTAGAGGTGGTAGCGGCAGACCCCGCCAACGGGAAGATGCACGTCGATGACGCTCGGGAAGCTCCGGCGAAGCAGCGACAGGAGCGATGCTTCGCGAGGGATGGCACCGAGGAGCAGGTGCTCCATCGCCGCGGGCACGATGGTGTGGAAGATGGCGTCGCGGCGGCGGGTCAGCGCGTCGACCACCAGTACCTGCCGGTCGCCGGCCGGCCCGTAGTACTGGGGAAACTCGCCGAACGGTCCCTCGCGGGCGCGCTCGTGGGGAAGGAGCCGGCCCTCGATCACTATCTCGGCGTCGGCCGGCACCCGGACGGGATTGGAGACGCACCGCACTACCGGGAGCGGGGCGCCGTGCAACGCTCCCGCGACCTCGAGCTCGTCCGCATTGAGCGGCAATATGGCCTGGGAGGCAAGCAGGGTCGCCGGGTCCACCCCGATCACCACCGCAACCGCAAGCGCCTCGCCGCGCGCCTCCGCCGCATCGTAGAAGCGGTGCAGGTCGCGCGGGAGCATGAGGATGCCGAGCCGATCCGGGCCGCTCACCTGCAGGCGGTTGATCGACACGTTCTGATCCCCGGTCTGCGGGTTGGCCGCGATGACGAGGCCGGCCGTGATGTACGGGCCGCTGTCGTGCTCGTTGTGGACGGGAATGGGCAGGTCGCGCTGGAGATCGACGTTGCGGACGACCTCCTCGTGCACCGACGCCCGGGCCGTTTCCCGGCATGCGAGCGGGGCCTCGATGGCCTGCTGGTAGCGATCGGGCCGGCCCGCTTCCGCCGTGCGCGGGGCCCGGCGGGTGCCCACGGAGCAGCCCCGCTCCGTCGGGGCGGAGGCCCTCCGCGATCCACGCCCGGGTGGACACGAGGCCGGAAACGACGGGGATCGAGTGGTGGCCGTCCGGCTCGGGGAAGTACGTCGCCCGCCGCCCGTCGAGCCGCTTCGCGAGCGCGGCAAGGGTGAACCGCAGCGGTATGCCGGAACGGGCGCGGGCAAGCCGCCCGGACTCGTCCAGCCGTTCCAGCCAGCCGCGAAGGGTCGGCACCGGGGTGTTGCGCATCGCCGGGTCACTCACCGCTGAACACCGGCCGGCGCTTCTCGACGAACGAAGCCACCCCTTCGCGGAAGTCCGCCGAGGAGCGGAGCCGTCCGTAGGTGTTGCCCTCGATCTCGATCCCGGCCTGCAAGGAGGTGTGCTGGGCCGTGTTGAGCACGTCCTTGGCGGCACGCTGGGCAAGCGGCGAGAAGCCGCGAAGCTCGTCCGCAAGGGCGTCGGTCGCGGCCTCGAGCTCGCCGTCCGGGACGCAGTCCCCGGCAATCCCCCAATCGAGGGCTTCCGCTCCCGCGAGCCGGCGCGTACGCATCACCATGTCCTTGGTGCGCGCGATCCCGATCATGTGGAGGAGCCGGATGGAGCCTCCGGAGCCCGGGATCATGCCGATGCGCTGTTCCGGCAGCCCCACGACGGCGGTCTCGGACACGATCCGGAAGTCACACGCGAGGCATAGCTCGAAGGCGACCCCGAAGCAGTAGCCCCGAATCGCCGCGACGACCGGCTTGCGGCAGCGCTCCGGCGCGGCCACGTTGCGGGCGAGCTCGGAGACGTGCTCGGGACTTCGCTCGAGGAAGCCCGGGATTTCCCCCCCGCTCGAGAAGTTCTCCCCCTCGGACCGGAGCACGACGATTCTCACGTCCTCGTCCCGGTCGAGCTCCTCGAACACCAGGCGGAGCTGGTCGCGCTGCGGCATTCGCACGATGTTGAGCGGCGGGCGGGCGAGCACCACGTCCGCGCGTTCGCGCTCCGGGTCGATCTCCACCCTGAAGCCGTCGAGCTTCTCGACGATGCTCGCGACCGTGCTCCGGAAGGCTCTCGTCATTCCCGTCCTCTCCTCTCTTCATGTGATCTCGTCGTGTTCCGCGTTCGGACCGCCCCCCGCGTTCGATTCCGGTTTCCGCACGCGCAGGCGCGGCCGGGGCCGCGTCAGTCCGCCGGCTCGACTTCGCCGGCCACGAGGCGCCGGCGGAGGATCTTCCCGACCGGCGACTTCGGAATCCCGCGAACGAACGCGTACTCCCGCGGCCGCTTGAAGGCGGGAAGGCTCGAGGCCCGGCAGTGCGCGTCGAGCGCCTCCCGGGCAACCGGCTCGCGCCGCACCACGAACGCCGCGACTCGCTGGCCCCACCGCTCGTCCGGGAGCCCGGCCACCGCCACCTCGGCCACCGCAGGATGCAAAGACAGCACGTTCTCGACCTCCACCGGCGTGATGTTCTCGCCGCCGCTGATGATCATGTCGTCGACCCGGCCGGTGACGAAGAGGTCGCCCTCGCCGTCCCGGTGTCCGGTGTCGCCGGTGAAGTACCACCCCCGGTGGAGCGCCTTCGCGTCCGCGTCGGGACGGCGCCAGTATCCGTCGAACGCCTCGTCGTGGTCGAGCCGGACCACGATCTGCCCCTCCTCGCCGGGCGTCCCCACCACGTCTTCGGAATCGGTCGAGCCGAGGCGAACGATCCGCACCTCCTGACCGAGGCCGGCCCGGCCGGCCGATCCCGGCTTGGCATGCGCGCGCTGCTCGATCGTGAAGGTGAAGACCTCCGACGATCCGTAGTGGTTGACGAAGAGATCGGGCCGGATGCCCTCGCGCACGCGCCGCACCAGCGCATCCGTCATCGGCATGCCCGCGAAGCTCGCGCGGCGCACGCTCGCCACCCGCTCCGGGGAGAAGCTCGGGTGGCTCAGGAGATCGTGATAGAGGGTGGGCACGAGAAAGAGGGCGGTGAGGCGCTCCGACTCGATGAGATCGAGCGCCTCCGCGGCGTCGAAGCGCGGCTGGCAGACGAAGCGGCCGCCGAGCAGGGCCGACACGAGGAGCGCGCGCACCCCCATCGTGTGGTAGAGGGGCATGACCCCCAGAGTCGACTCGCCGAACGCGTACTGGTGATGGGCGATGCACGAGAGGGCCGCCGCGTGCTCGGCGCGGTGGCGGCGCGGGACGCCCTTGCCGCGCCCGGTGGTGCCGGAGGTGTAGAGCATGAGGGAGATGTCATCCCCCGTCGCCCGGGGCGCGACCCCGGCGGCCGGGCGCGCGGTCTCGAAGACGCCGGCCCACGACCCGGTCGAGCCGGGGCCGCCGTCAATCGCGATTCGAGGCACGCCCTCGGCGCCGGCTGCGACCACGGCCGGGGCCGACGCCGGTTCGTACACGAGGGCGCGAGCGTGCGCGTCGCCGAGCACGAATGCGAGCTCGCCGGGGGTCGCCCGCCAGTTGACGGGAGTGACGATGACCCCGGCGAGCTGGCACGCCCAGTGCAGGGTGGCCGCCTCGAGCCGGTTGCGGAGCGCGGTCACCAGGTGGTCGCCCGGGCGAAGCCCGAGCGCGTCGAGTCCGGCCACCGCCGCGAAGATCCGCTCCAGCCAGTCGGCGTAGCTCAGGCGGCGCTCCCCTTCGACGATGGCGCAGGCAGCCGGGCTTCGCGCCGCCGCGGCGAGGAACGCCCGTCCGAGATCAGGCACCGTCCGGCTCCACCGCCGGTCCAGGGGAGCATCGAAGCTCAGACATCATCCGTCCGCCCAGACGCCGCGTCCAGCACCGCGGCGACAATCGGCGCGTAGCCCGTGCAGCGGCAAAGATGGCCGCTCAGCACCGCGCGTACCTGCGCTTCGTCCGGCTCGCGACCCGTCGCCGCGAGCCGCTCGAGCCACTCCGTCATCGTCATCAGGATACCCGGAGTGCAGTACCCGCACTGAAGCGCGTGATGCCGGCGGAACGCCTCCTGGAGCCGCGACAGGGTCCCGTCCGGCGCCGCGAGGCCCTCCACGGTGTCCACGCGGCGGCCGTCCACCTGGACCGCGAAGAGCAGGCATGCACGCGCCGGCGAACCGTCGACGCGCACCGTGCACGCGCCGCACACCCCGTGCTCGCACCCGACGTGCACGCCGCGCCGCCCGAAGCGGTGGCGGAGGAAGTCGCTGAGGAGGAGGCGGGGGGGCACCTCCGCGGAGCGCCGTTCCCCGTTCAGCACGAATTCGACCCGTTGGCGCCCACCGGCGGGAATGGGCGGGATCACGGGAGCCGGGATGACCTCCGGCTTGGCGCCGCGGACGCCGGACTCGGCTGGCGGCGGCACATCCCGGACGGCCACATTCGCCGGAGAGGGCGCCGGAACCGCCGCCGCGGCACGTTCCACCGTTCGCCGGCCGAGCGTGCGGACGAGGCCGCGGCGATACTCGGCGCCCCCTTCCCCGTCGTCGACGATCTCGATCCGCTTCGCGAGATCGGCGAAGGCATCGTCGAGGGCGTCGCCCGCGAGCCGCGGCCACTCGCGAACCACCGGAGCATCCGCGACCCCGCCGAACCCCACCACCATCCGGTCTTCGCACACGCGCACGGCACACGAGGCGATGGCGAAGTCGCCGTGGCGAAGCGCGACCTCGTCGAAGGCATGCCGCTCGCCCGGGTTGGCCGCCGGCCAGCGGGTCGCGACCACCATCTCGTCCTCCCGGCAGGCGGTCGCCAGGGCACCCTCGAAGAACGCACGGGCCGGGATCAGGCGCTCCCCGTTCACCGCGGAACGCACGCGGACCGATCCGTCGAGGACCGCGAGCGCGAGAGGAAGCTCCGCGCTCGGATCCGCGTGGGCGACAGACCCGCCCACCGTTCCGCGGGCACGGGTCGGGTAGTGCCCGACATGGGGAAAGGCCGCCGCGAGGAGCGGGAGGCGGTCCTCGAGGTGCGGCCAGCGCTCGAGCTCCGCCTGCGCGACCCCGGCCCCGACCTCGATCCCCGAGCCGTCATCAGAGATCGCCTGCAGCCCGCCGATTGCGCCGATGTCGACGACGACGGCGGGCGTCACCATCCGGAAGTTCATCATCGGGACGAGGGAGAGGCCGCCGGCGAGGATCCGCGCGTCGTCCCCGCCTTCGCCGAGGGCGGCAACCACCTCCTCGACCGCGGTTGGGCGAAGGTAGTCGAATGGCGCCGGCTTCACGATCGCTCTCGCGCGCCGCCGCCCGGGCCGGTTCGCCGCCGCGCGCGGGCGGCCGTGACGTAGGGGGCAAGGCGCGCGGGAAGGAGGGGCAGGGTCAGCACCTCCCCGGTCCCGAGCGCGTCCGCGACCGCGTTCGCGATGCAGACCGGGGTGCTCATCGAGACCCCTTCCCCCACACCCTTCGCGCCGAGCGGAGTGACGGTGGACGGGATGTCGTGGTGGACGATGATCGGGGCCGGGACCTCGCACGCGGTCGGAATCGGGTAGTCCGCCAGGGTCGCGGCGAGGAAGGTGCCGCCCGCGTCGTAGCGGAGCTCCTCGTACAGGGCCGCCCCCACCCCTTGCGCGAACGCCCCCCGGATCTGGCCGTCCACCATCGCGGGATGCAGGCGAACCCCCGAGTCGTGGCCGGTGACGTACCGGTCGATGCGGACCCGGGCGGTGTCCGGATCCAGCTCGACCCCGCAGAAATCGAACACGAAGGCGTAGGCCCCCGCGCCATTGACCCGGTCGTCGGGATCGGGGGGGGCAAGGGCAGGCGGCGACCACATCTCCGTCACCCGGAGCCCCGGCTCCATCCCCTCGGGAAGCGAGGAAGGCGACCAGTGGAACAGCCCCGCGACGCGGGCGAGCGCAATTGCATTCCCGGGATTGTCCGCCGACCGGATGCTTCCCGCCGCGAAGACGAGCCGATCGGGCCGCGCATTGAGCCCGCGCGCGGCCACCGCCGCGAGCCGGTCGCGGACCCTGAGCGCGGCGCGGTGGGCCGCGCCCGCCACCGCTCCCGCGAAGCGGCTCGAGTAGTTGCCCGAAGCGATGGACCAGCCTTGCGTCTGCGTATCGTGCTCGAGGTTTACGACCACCTCTTGCGGGGCGAGCCCGAGGACTGCCGCCACGACCTGCGCGAGCACGGTGCGGTGGCCCTGCCCCTGGGGCGCAGAGGCCGCGGTCACGGTCACCGCGCCGCCCGGGTCCAGGCTCACCGTCGCGGTCGCCACCGCGCCGTCCTTGGGACCCGCCCGCGCCCGGATTTCCGGGGCCAGCAAGGCGGTGATGTAGCCCATATTCGAAATGCTCGTCTCGACGATCGCCGCGTAGCCGATCCCGTAGAGGCGACCCTCGTTCCGGGCCGCGTGCCGGCGGGCGAGCAGCTCGTCGAGCCCGCCCTCGGCGACCGTCCGCTTGAGGAGGGCCGGGAAGTCACCCGAGTCGTAGCGGGCGCCGGCCGCCGCCCGATAGGGAATCGCCCCGGACGGAACCAGGTTCCGGCGGATGACCTCGAGCGGGTCGAGGTGCAGCTCTTCGGCAACCCGGCGCATGAGCGTCTCAAGCGCGAAGTACACCTGGGGGCCGCCGAATCCGCGATTGAGGCCGGTCGGGGTCTTGTTGGTGAGCGCCACCCGGTTGCGGATCGCGAGATGCTCCACGTCGTAGCCGCCGGTCATGAGACCGTGCATGCGGTAGAGGGTGGCGGGCTCCGGGGCGCGCAGGTAAGCGCCGCAGTCATCGACCTGGTCGTAGCGGAGCGCCCGCACCGTGCCGTCGCGTTCGACGGCCGCCTCGAGCCGGACCACGCGGTTGGTGGCCGCGGTGGCGGCGCAGAGGTTCTCCATCCGGTCCTGGGTCCAGCGAACCGGCCGGCCGGCCGCGCGAGCCGCTAGCGCGAGGGCGACGATGTCGACGAACGCCGACTGCTTGACCCCGAAGCTGCCCCCCGAGTTGCGCGCGGCGCGCAGGCGCAGGCGCGAGCCCGGAACGCGGAGCGCGCGCGCCATGACCGGGTGCAGCGAGTACGGCCCCTGGAAGTTCGACTGGACCTCGAAGACGCCGTCGCCGGGCAGCCAGGCCGCGGTGACCACGATCCCCTCGATCGGCGTGCAGACGTTGCGCGGATAGCGGACGTCGACCGCAATCCGGTGCGCAGCGTCGCGGAACGCGGCCTCCGGCTCGCCGTAGCAAAAGCTCCGCTCGTGGACGAGGTTCGATCCGAGCGCCTCGTGGAGCACGGGCGCCGCTTCCCCGAGCGCCTCCTCGGGGTCGACCACTGCGGGACGGGGGGCGTACTCGACCCGAACCCGTTCCGCCGCGTCCTCCGCGGCGTAGCGGTCGCACGCGACGACCACCGCCACCGGCTCGCCGGCGTACCGTACCCGGTCGGTGGCGAGGCAGCGGTGCTCGACCGGCGCGCGCACCCCGACGAGGAGCGGGTCCGACCAGGCGGCGGCGCCCGGACCGGTGAGCACCGCGTGCACCCCGTCCATCGCGAGCGCTTCGCCCGCATCCACTCCCACGATGTCGGCGTGCGGCCAGGGGGAGCGGACGAAACATGCGTGGCCCGCGTCGGACGGCAGGGGCACGTCGTCCGCGAACTCGGCCTCTCCGGTGAGGAGGGCGGCGTCCTCGACCCTCGGGATCGATCGTCCAATCATGGCGGCGCCATTGCGTTGCGGACCGCGGCGCGCACCACCCACCCGTGCGCGGCGCGCAGCCGGCGCGGCGGGCCGCTCGCCCGGTCCGCGTCCGCGCCGCGGGCGGCCCCCCGCCCGGCGGGCCGGGCCGCTCGCCGGGTCCGCGTCCGCGCGGCGGCCGCCCCACGGTCGGCGAACCGCGACGGCCCCGTAACCGTGCCCTGTCTCCCTCACCCGACCGGCCTCCTCCGGATCCGGACGAACAGCAGGAGGGGAAGGGTGACGAACGAGAGCGCCGCGTACAAGGCGAACGAGTTGGCGTAGCCCACCATCATCGCCTGCCGGTTGACCTCCGCCCCGAACCGCGCGAGCCCCGGAACGGTGTCGAACGACCACATCCCGCCCACCGCGGGGAGCCGGACCCCTTCGGAGTATGGGGTCACGTGTTCGGAGAGCTCGGCATAGCGGACCTTGGCCGTGCGCACGACCACGAACACGCTGACGGAGATGAAGAAGCTCGATCCGAAATTGCGGAGCAGATGAAAGAGCGACGATGCCTCGGGCAGCATCCGCGCCGGCAGGGTCGCGAACGCGACCACGGACAGGGGGACCCACATGAGCCCGGTGCCGATCCCCTGCAGGACACCGTTCCAGGCGACCGCCCAGGGACCCACGTCCAGGTTGAACAGGGCCATGTTCCAGCCGCTCGCTCCGATCATGGCGAGGCCGATGATCATGCCGACCCTCGGATCGAACCTTCCCATGCGCCCGGCCATGAAGAAGCCGATGATCATCCCCGCCCCCCGGGCGGCGAGCAGGACCCCGATCATGGAGTCCGGATACCCCATGAGGTTCTGCAGCATCGGCGGCATGAGCACCGTGGGCGTGAAGTTGAGCATCCCGTACACGAGGACGAGGACGAGACCGATCGCGAAGTTCCGGTCCCGGAACAGGGCCGGATTGATGAAGGGGTTCTTCGCGGTCGCGGTATGGGCAAGGAACACCCAGACGCTCGCGATCAGGATGCCGGCAAGGGTCAGGATCTGGAGCGAATCGAACCAGTCCTCGCGCTCGCCCCGGTCGATGATGAACTGCGCGCAGGTGATCGCGATGGAGAAGGCGAGGAACCCCGTCCAGTCCAGGCGCACCCGCTCGCCCCGGATGTTGTCCCGGATGTACACGAGCGCGAGGACGAACGCGGCGACGCACAAGGGGACGATGAGCAGGAACACCCATCGCCAGTTGTACTCCTCGGCGAGGTAGCCGCCGAGGGCGGGCGCGATGGCGGGTCCGAACACGACCGACATCCCGAACATGCCCTGGGCCCACGCCCGCCGCTCGGGCGGATAGGTCGCGATGATGATCGCCTGGCCGAGGGGCACGAGCGGAGCCCCGAAGACCCCCTGGCCGATCCGGTACGCAAGAAGCGGCACGAGGCTCTCGGCCGTCGCGCACAGCAGCGAGCACACCGCGAAGAAGAAGACGCTCCAGAGGATCAGCCGGCGCTCGCCGAAACGCGCGACCAGCCAACCCGTCATCGGGGTCGCGACCGCGGTCGCGATGACGTTGAGGGTGACGACCCACGAGACCTGTTCCGGGGTCGCCGAGAGCGCGCCCTGGAGCTGCGGGAGGACGACGTTCACGATGGTGACGGTGAGCGCGTAGAGCGTCACGCACATCGACACCGTGATGAGGATCATCACGCGCGGCGGCTCGGCCGGGCGCGGGGCGGCGTCGGGTTGGGCTTGCCTGCGGCGGGCCCGGGGGCGGCGGCGCGATCTTATCCCGCGCGCGGCACCCGGCACGGCCGGCGCCCCGGCGCGTACCGCTCCGGTTCCGCTCGCGAGCGCATCGCCGGGATTCCGCGGACGAAGTCCTCACTTCACCGGGGCATTCCCGCGAGTGCGATAATCGAGGAGCTCACCGGGACGTCCGTCCACCTCGGCCGGACTCGGGACACGGGCGATGCCCCTCACCGGAGATGCCGGAATGCCGCGCGCACGTCTCAGCTTCCTGTTTCTGAACCTGGGACACTTCCTCGATCACTTCTTCATGCTCATCTTCGCCACCGTCGCCGCGCTGCGGCTGACCGGCGAGTGGGGCATGAGCTACGCCGAGCTCATCCCCTACGCGACCCCGGGCTTCGTCGCGTTCGGGGTCGGCGCGATCCCCGCCGGATGGCTCGCCGACCGGTGGAGCCGGGAAGGCATGATGGTGATCTTCTTCATCGGCATCGGGGTGAGCTCCATCCTCACCGCGCTCGCGGGGTCACCCCTCGAGATCGCGATCGGGCTCGCCGCGGTCGGGCTATTCGCGGCGATCTATCACCCGGTCGGCCTCGCGCTCGTCATCCAGGGGCGAACGAAGACCGGCGTCCCGCTCGCCGTCAACGGCATCTTCGGCAACATGGGGGTCGCGTGCGCGGCGCTGCTCACCGGCTACTTCATCGACAACGCGGGCTGGCGAAGCGCCTTCGTGCTGCCGGGCGCGGCCTCCATCGCGTTCGGAGTCGCCTATTGGGTGTTCGTCTCGTGGGGCCGGGCGGAGCGCGCCCGTGCCGCCGCTGCCGCGGAGGCGGCGACGGCGAAGCGCGCCGGCACCGGGGGCGCGGACGCGTCCATCGACCGCGACACGCTCATCCGCGTGTTCGCGATCATCGCGTTCACGACCGCGATCGGCGGCCTCATCTTCCAGAGCACGACGTTCGCCCTGCCCAAGGTGTTCGACGAGCGGCTGGGGGATCTCGCGAGCTCCGCGACCGCCATCGGCGGGTACGCCTTCGCGGTCTTCACGGTAGCCGCATTCGCCCAGCTCGTGGTGGGGTATTTCGTCGACCACCACTCCGTGCGCACCGTCTTCGGCTTCGTCGCGGCGCTTCAGGCGGCCTTCTTTGCCATCATGTACCAGCTCACCGGAGTCCCGGCCCTCGTCGTTGCGGTCGCCTTCATGCTCGTCGTGTTCGGCCAGATTCCGATCAACGACGTGCTCATCGGCCGGGTCACCAAGAGCGCGTGGCGAAGCCGCGCCTTCTCCGTGCGCTACATCGTGACGTTCTCCGTGAGTGCGTCGACGCTCCCGCTTATCGCCTGGATCCACGGAAGCTGGGGGTTCGGCACCCTCTTCGTGGCGATGGCGGCGGCCGCGGGCGCGATATTCGCGGCGGTCATGCTGCTTCCGCGCCGCGGAGCGTTCATCGCGCGCACTCCGGCCGCCGCGTGAGCTCCTTGCCGAGGCCGCCCTCGAAGGCGTCATCCCGAACCCGACGCAAGGACCCCGAACCCGGCCCGAACCGCAACCCGATACCCGAATCCGAGTCCGAACAGCCCCCGTCCCCCCGGAACGACCGAACGCCGTGACAACCACGGCGCATCCGGTCAGGTCACGACGCGCTGCACGTGCTCCAGGAAGTTATTCTCGTTCGCGAACGTCACTGCGTACATGCTGTTGAATCCCTGGATCTGCTTCTCGTCGAGCCCCGTCGCGCAGACGAGGAACTGCGACTTCTCGAGCTTGAGCTTCCTGATCAGCCTCGAGTACTTTTCGATGTCGTGGCGGAACTCTCCCGTCTTGCATTCGACACACAGGGGAATCCGGTTGTCGACGAGCATGAAGACGTCGAGCTCGTGGACATCCTCGTTCGGAAACGTGATCACCGGATTGCGCAGGCACGCGACCGGAACCCTCCTTTCCCGGAAGAAGGCGAGGAGCTTGATGAACACGTACCACTCGAGCCACTCGCCGTTGAAGAACCTGACGATCTCGGGCGCGGTCTGAAGGGTGAGCCAGGCGATCTTCTCATCCTTTTGATAGAAGTACTTCGCGACGAACGAATATTGATGGAGCTCGCGGCAAAAGCTCGTGAGGGCGGCAAACTCGTCCTCGCTGCTCGCCGACAACGCGAGCCTGGCGGCACCGAACCCCTTGCGCTGGGCGAACTTCAATTGGTTGACGACCGGCTTCAGGGTCTCGTAGCCGTCGCCCAAGCGGACGGCCACCTCGTCGAAGAACCCGGTGGTATCCATCGCGCGATGGTTGATCTCGAACTCGATCCGTCGCTGCTCGAACCATGCGAGAACCGGTGCGAACTGTCGCGGATCGGCTAGCGCGTCCGTATCGTGGATGTCGATGTCCGAAAGCGGCGGTCCGTCGGGGACCGGCTGCTCGACCGCCGCCTCGCCCTCGCCGGGAACGAGCTGCGCCCTCAGCTCGCGAAGCTCCGTCCGCTGCGCGCGGTACTCCCCGATCACCCGGTTGAGGAACGTCACTGTGTCGTGGATGGACCCGGACTCCCGGCACCGGGGGCAATCCACCGATCGTCCGATGTACTCGCTCGACACTTCGCGAACGTGTCCGCACCTGCCGCAAAGAAATACCGCCATGTACCCTTGGTCGCGCTCCAATCGGCCCGAACCGCGTTCGAGCAGGTCCTTCATCGCGGGGTCCCGAATCCTGCCTTCGAGTCTATCAGCGCACCCGGCGGGGGCGTCGCGGACAATCGCTCCGCCGTTGTCGGGCGGGCGGGGATGGTAGGCTTCGCGCTTCTCTTCGTACGGCAGCGGCGGGCGGCGGCAAGCGATGGCGGACGGCACGATTCGGCGCGGGATGCGCAAGGGCCTCACCCGCTACGGGGACGAGGGGTTCTCCCTGTTCCTCCGCAAGGCGTTCATCAAGGCGATGGGCTACTCGGACGACGCCCTCTCGCGTCCGGTCGTCGGCATCGCGGACACCGGAAGCGACTACAACGCCTGTCACGCGAGCGTCCCGAGGCTCGTCGAAGCGGTCAAGCGGGGGGTGATGCTCGCGGGCGGCCTGCCGATGGCGTTCCCCACCATCTCCCTGCACGAGTCGTTCGCGCACCCGACGAGCATGTTCCTTCGCAACCTCATGGCAATGGACACCGAGGAGATGGTGCGCGCCCAGCCGATGGACGCGGTCGTCCTCATCGGCGGCTGCGACAAGACGATCCCGGCCCAGCTCATGGCCGCCGCAAGCGCGGACGTGCCGGCTCTCGTCCTGCCGACCGGGCCGATGATGACCGGGCACTGGCGGGGCGAGCGCCTCGGAGCGTGCACCGACTGCCGCCGCTTCTGGGGCATGTACCGGGCGGGTGAGCTCGGCGACGACGAGATCGAGGACGTGAACGACCGGCTCGCCCCGACCGCCGGAACCTGCATGGTGATGGGAACCGCGAGCACCATGGCCTGCATGACGGAGGCGCTCGGCATGATGCTGCCGGGCGGGGCCACCATCCCCGCGGTGCACGCCGACCGGGAGCGCTTCGCCGAGCGGACCGGGCGCCGCGCGGTCGAGATCGCGGCCGAAGACCTGCGCCCGTCCCGGATCCTGGGCGCGGACGCTTTCCACAACTCGCTCGTCACCCTGCAGGCGATCGGCGGATCGACGAATGCGCTCGTGCACATCACCGCAGTCGCCGGGCGGCTGGGGCTCGAGGTCGACCTCGAGGAGTTCGACGCGATCGGGCGCCGGGTGCCGGTGCTGGTGGACCTCAAGCCCTCCGGGGATCACTACATGGAGCACCTGCACGATGCGGGCGGTCTGAACGCGGTGCTGCGCGAGCTTCGCCCGGAGCTTCGGACCGGCGCCCCCACCGTGTCGGGGCGAACCCTCGGGGAGAACATCGAGCTCGGGGACCGGGTGCCCGGACAGACCGTGGTGCGGAACGCGAGCGACCCCATCCACCCGTCGGGGGGCATGGCGGTCCTTCGCGGCAACCTCGCCCCCGGCGGGGCGGTCATCAAGCACTCGGCGGCCTCGCCCGGTCTGCTCGACCACGCCGGGCGGGCGGTCGTGTTCGATTCGCTCGGCGACCTCGCCGAGCGAATCGACGATCCCGCGCTCGACGTCGAGCCCGACGACGTTCTCGTGCTTCGTGGCGCAGGGCCGAAGGGGGCGCCCGGGATGCCGGAAGCGGGCTACATCCCCATCCCGAAGAAGCTCGCGGCGCGCGGGGTCAGGGACATGGTGCGGATCTCGGACGCGCGCATGAGCGGCACCGCCTTTGGCACCATCGTCCTGCACGTGAACCCCGAGTCCGCGGCCGGCGGACCGCTCGCCCTCGTCGAGACCGGGGATCGCATCCGCCTCGACGTTGCCGCGCGCCGCCTCGACCTGCTGGTGCCGGAGGAGGAGCTCGGCGCGCGACGCGCGCGCTGGACCCCGCCCCCGCCCCATCCGGGTGCGGAGCGGGGCTACCTCCGCCTCTTCCTCGACTCCGTGACGCAGGCGGATCGCGGCTGCGACTTCGACTTCATGCGCGGCCCCCCGCCTTCCGTCGGGGAGGCTCCCGGGGAATGATGCGATACGACCGCCGGAGCACCGACCGCCACCGGACGGTCTCGCCCCCCCGGGCGCGGGCGCGGGCGCAGGTGCGAGCCACCACCCGACCGCCGTCCGGACCGACGCCGCAAACATCGTTCAGACCATCCGAAAAGGCCGGGTGCGGCCGCGCGCTGCACGCGAAAGCGGGACCGGGGAGGCACTCCTGATGGCGCAATCACTACCGGAACGGGCATCGGCCGTCGTCATCGGCGGCGGGGTCATCGGCGCGAGCACCGCCTACCACCTCGCCAAGCTCGGCTGGAGCGACGTGCTGCTCCTCGAACGCGCCCGGTTCGCGGGCGGGACGACCTGGCATGCAGCCGGCCTCATCGGCACGGTGCGCCCGCACGAGAGCCTCGCGAAGCTCCTTGTCTACTCGCGCGATCTGCTCACCGAGATCGAGGAGGAGACCGGGCAGTCGACCGGGTTCCGGGCCGTCGGCAGCCTCGCCATCGCCCACAGCCGGGACCGATTCGAGGAGCTGAAGCGCCTCGCCGCGATGAACAACGGTTTCGGGATCACCCGCGTGCACCTCGTGACCGCGGACGAGATCGCATCCCTCTACCCGCTCATCAACAAGGACGGGCTCATCGGCGGGACCTGGGTCCCGACCGACGGCATGGCGAGCCCCGTCGACGTGGTCGCGGCCTTCGTCCGGGGGGCGCGCGACCGGGGGGCCCGCTGCCTCGAGGGTGTGGAGGTCACCGCCGTCCACCACGAGAACGGCCGAGTGACCGGAGTCGGGACGCAAGCGGGCAACGTCAGCGCCGACTTCGTGGTGAACTGCGCGGGCCTGTGGGGGCGGGACGTCGGCCGCATGGCCGGGGTCAACGTGCCCCTCTATCCCTGCGAGCACTACTACGCCCACACCGAGAAGATCCCGGACCTCCCGTCCGACCTCCCGACCCTTCGCGACTACGACATCGCGGCCTACATCCGCGAGGATGCGGGGAGCCTCCTCGTCGGGTCGTTCGAACCCGTCGCGCGCCCGATCGACGTTTCGGAGCTTCCCGCCGACTTCTGCTTCGACGAGTTGCCCGGCCACGCCGAGGAGCAGCTCATGCCGGTTCTCGAGGACGCCATGCACCGGCTCCCGGTCCTCGGCGAGATCGGCTGGCGAAGCTTCTTCTGCGGCCCCGAGAGCTTCACCCCCGACGACCAGTTTCACCTTGGAGAAGCACCGGGGCTTCGCGGATTCTTCGTCGCGTGCGGACTCAACTCCGTCGGCATCCAGTCCGGGGGCGGGGTCGGGAAGGCGGTCGCGGAGTGGATGGAGCGCGGGCACGCCCCTCTCGACCTCGCCGGCAACGACGTCCGCCGGATGGTCCCGGTCCAGGGCACCCGCCGCTACCTCCGGGAGCGGGTGAGCGAGACCCTGGGGCTCCTCTACGCCCGCCACTACCCGTTCCGGCAGTACGAGACCGCCCGCAACGTGCGCCACTCGCCGCTCCACGAGCGCCTCGCCGCGCGTGGCGCCTGCTTCGGCGAGACGGCCGGCTGGGAGCGGCCCAACTGGTACGCCCCGCCCGGGGTCGAGCCGGTCTACGAGTACTCCTTCGGCCGCCAGAACTGGTTCGAGCACTCCGCTGCCGAGCACCGCGCGGCGCGCAAGGGGGTCGCCCTTTTCGACCAGTCGAGCTTCACCAAGTTCCTCGTTGAGGGTCGCGACGCCGCCGCGGTGCTCCAGCGCGTCTGCACCGCCAACGTGGACGTGGACCCCGGACGCATCGTCTACACCCACTGGCTGAACGAGCGCGGCGGCATCGAGGCGGACCTCACCGTCACTCGCCTCACCGAGCGCCGCTTCTGGGTGGTGACGGCGGCCGCGAGCGCGGTGCGGGACCTCGACTGGCTCCGCCGCCACGTCCCGGCGGACGCCGACTGCGTCGTCGCCGACATCACCGCGGGATGGGCGACCCTCGGGTTGATGGGGCCGGAGAGCCAGGCGCTCCTCGAGACGGCGAGCGGCGAGGATCTCTCGGCACACGCCTTCCCGTTCGGCGCCTCGCGCGAGGTGGAGATCGGGTGCACCCTCGCCCGCGCGACGCGCGTTTCTTACGTCGGCGAGCGGGGCTGGGAGCTCTACGTGCCCGCGACCGAAGCGCGCCACGTCTTCGACGCGCTGATGGACGGCGATGGCGCCGGAGCGGACGGCGGGGGCGACGGGACCATCCGGCTCGCCGGCTTCCACGCGCTCGACTCGTGCCGGATCGAGAAGAAGTTCCTCCACTTCGGGCATGACGTGGCGGAGGAGGACACACCCCTCGAGGCGGGGGTCGGCTTCGTCTGCGACTTCCAGAAGCCGATCGACTTCATCGGCCGCGACGCGCTCCTCCGCCAGCGCGAGGGGCCGCTTCGAAAGCGCCTCGTCCAGTTCCTGCTCGAGGATCCGGACACCATGCTCTATCACCACGAACCGATCCTCCGGGACGGGAGCGTGGTGGGCTACCTGACCTCCGGAAACTACGGGCACACCCTCGGGGGTTCGGTGGGGCTCGGCTACGTGCACGCACCCGACGGGGTGAGCGCCGCGTGGGTCGAGTCCGGCCGGTTCGAGATCGACGTGGGGGGCGAGCGGGTGCCCGCACGGGCGAGCCTACGCGCAATGTACGACCCGACCGGGGCCCGCGCGCGGACCTGACGACGGGCCGGGCACCGGCAGGGAACAGGCACCGGGAGCGGACGCGCCGCTTCGCGCGTGCGACAGGACAACAACGCAGGAGATGCATGCATGAAAGCGGCCGACGCGATTGCCGAGATCCTCAAGCGCGAGGGAACCGACACCCTCATCGGGTACCCGGTGAACCACATCCTCGAGCACGCCGCGCGGGCGGACATCCGCCCCGTCATCGTCCGCCAGGAGCGGATCGGGCTGCACATGGCGGACGCGATGGCCCGGGTGAGCTCCGGCGACCGCGTCGGGGTGTTCGCGATGCAGCACGGGCCGGGGGCGGAGAACGCGTTCGGCGGGGTCGCGCAGGCGTTCGGCGAGTCGGTACCCATCCTCGTGATGCCGATGGGCTACCCGCGCGACATCGCCCACGTGCGGCCGAACTTCAACTCGACCGCCGCCTTCCGCCCGGTCACCAAGTCGTGCGAGCCGGTGACGAGCGCGGCCGAGATTCCGAACGTGCTCCGCCGGGCGTTCACCCAGCTCCGGAACGGACGTCCGGGCCCCGCCGTCGTCGAGGTGCCGGCCGACCTCTTCGCGGAGGAGGTTGCCGAGCCGCTCGACTACGAGCCGGTCATGAGCACCCGTTCGGGCCCGGACCCGGTGGATGTGGACCGGGTCGCCGCCCTTCTCGTCGAGGCCGAGCGCCCCGTCATCTACGCGGGGCAAGGCGTCCACTACGCGAAGGCCTGGCCGGCCCTGCGGCGCCTCGCCGAGCAGCTCGCCGCCCCGGTCACGACGAGCCTTCAGGGCAAGAGCTCGTTCCCCGAGAACCACCCCCTCTCCCTCGGCTCCGGCGGGCTCGCGATCCCGAAGCCGGTCCACACCTTCCTCAACGAGGCGGATCTCATCTTCGGCATCGGGTGCAGCTTCACCAAGACCAATTTCGGGGTGGACATGCCCGCGGGGCCGACCATCGTGCACGCGACCCTCGACCCCGTCGACCTCAACAAGAACGTGCGCGCCCACCACGCCCTCGTCGGCGACGCCGGCCTCACCCTCGACGCCCTCAACGAGGCGGTGGCGGATCGGCTGCGCGGCAAGGAGGCGCGCGACGAAGCAACGGTCGCGGCCCGCATCGCGTCCATCCGCGAAGAGTGGCTCGCCGAGTGGGAGCCGAAGCGGGGCTCGAACTCGGCCCCCCTCTCTCCCTACCGGGTGCTCGCCGACCTCGCCCGCACCGTCGACCTCGCGAACACCATCATCACCCACGACGCGGGGAGCCCCCGAGACCAGCTCTCCCCGTTCTGGGTGAGCACCGAGCCGCTCAGCTACCTCGGCTGGGGCAAGACCACCCAGCTCGGCTACGGGCTCGGGCTCGCGATGGGGGCGAAGCTCGCGTCCCCGGACAAGCTCTGCATCAACGTGTGGGGCGACGCGGCAATCGGCTTCACCGGGATGGACTTCGAGACCGCGGTGCGCGAGCGGATCCCGATCCTCTCGATCCTCCTCAACAACTTCTCGATGGCGATCGAGCTCAAGGTGATGCCGGTCTCGACGGAGAAGTACCGCAGCACCGACATCTCGGGCGACTACGCGGCCATGGCGCGCGCCTTCGGCGCCCACGGCGAACGGGTGACCGAGCCGGGCGAGATCGTGCCCGCCATCGAGCGCGGGATCCGGGCGACCCGCGAGGGACACCCCGCCCTCCTCGAGTTCATCACCGACAAGGAGACCTCCGTCTCGAAGTTCTGACCACCGGGTACGGCGCGGGCGCCGGCCCGAGCGGGTCCGACGGTCGGCAGCGGGGTGTCGCGCCCGCCCGGCGACGGCACACCTCGTCGGGCTCCACCGGCGATGCGAGTGCGTCCGTGTCCAGGGGTCCGCAGTGGTCGAACCGACGGATCCACTCGAGGGTCGACGCCCCGGGCCGGAGGTCGCGGCCCGGGGCGCGTTATCGCGTCACTCGAGCCGCGCCACCACTTTCCAGTTCTCGCCCTCGACCACCGACAGGATGGTCTTGTCCGACCCCTGGTGGTCGTCGGCGGAGTAGTTGACGTGGTTGTCGCTCAGCGGATCGTAGTAGTCGAGGCTCTCCATCGCCGCGAGGAAGGTCTCCACGGTCAGCTCGCGGCCCGCCTTCTCGAGCGCCCGCGTGAAGCCGGTCGCGCCGAAGTAGCCGAGCATCGCGCCGGTGCTCGGAAACTCGCCGTGTGCCTTCATGTAGGCGGCGATGAAGGCGGCCGGGACCGGCTCTTGCGCCCGCGAGGCGAGGTCGACCCATCCGGAGGTCGCGAACAACCCTTCCGTCACGCCTCCCGGAACCTTGGCGATCACGGTGTGGAAGGCACCGGAGGACCCGAGGAAGACGAGGTGGGTGAGGCCTAGCTTCTTGGCCGTCGCGAGCACCGTGATGACCTGGCGAACGCCGAGCGCGAGACCGACGAGGCCGCATCCCTCGGCGTTCAGCTTCTGGAGCGACCCCACGAAGTCCGCGTCGTCGGGCTTGTGGGTGGTCTCGGCGGCGTACTCGAGGGCGGGGTTCGAAGCGGCCTCGTCGCGCATCGCCTCCTCGATCTCCTTGCCGAAATCGGAGGGGATGAACATGGTGCATGCCTTGGAGATACCGTGCTGCCCGGCGAGGTATCGCGCCCCGAGCCGGGTCTGGTCGTAGTACGAGGCGGAGCCGGCGAATCGAAGGCGGATCGGCTCCGCCCCCCCCCGGCGGGGCGGGGGGCGGCGGGGGGCGGACATCGGGGTGACGTTCGGAATGTTCTTCGGCGTCATCAGCTTCATGCCGGCGATGTTCATCGGCGTCCCGAGGGAGAGCAGCATCGCAAACACCTTGTCGCGGTTGATGAGCTTGTTGTAGCCCTGCATCGCCTTCGGCATCTGGTAGCCGCTGTCCTCCACCACGAAGCGGATCTTCCTCCCGTGGATGCCCCCGGCCGCGTTCACCTCGTCGAAGTGCAACTGCGCGCCGGCGACGGAAGGCGCGCCGAACGCCGCGAAGACGCCCGAGAGATCGCTGACCGATCCGACGACGATCTCGCCGTCGCTCACCCCCTGGTCGGCGAGGGCCGGCGGCACGGCGAGCGCCGCCGCTGCAAACGTCCCCGCGGCGATGGTCTTCAGGAATTTCATTCTCGGTCTCCCTGTCTGTTGTTCAGTACATCTGGTCGATGAGGGCCCGGTGCTTGCGTTCGACGAAGCTCCTTCGCAGCTTCATGGTGGGCGTCAGCTCGTCGTCCTCGGCGGTGAGGAGAACGTCGATGAGACGAAAGTCCTTCACCTGCTCCACCCGGGCGAAGCGGGCGTTCACCGTCTCCACCTCGGCCCGCATCAGCTCCTGCACCGGCCGGGACGCGCAGAGCGAAGCGAAGTCGGAGAAGGGCACGCGGTTCTCCTGGGCGAATCTCTCCACGTTCTCCTGGTCGATCATGATAAGGGCGGTGAGGAACTTGCGCCGGTCGCCGATCACGACGGCGTCCGAGATGTAGGGCGAGAACTTCATCTGGTTCTCCACCTCGGCCGGGGTGATGTTCTTGCCGCCCGCGGTAATGATGATGTCCCTGATGCGGCCGGTGACCCAGACGAAGCCCTGGTTGTCGATTCGCCCGACGTCGCCGGTATGCAGCCACCCATCGCGGATGGTCTCCGCCGTCTTCTCCGGATTGTTCCAGTAGCCCTTGAAGACGAGCGGGCCTCGCGCGAGGATTTCGCCGTCCGGAGCGATCTTCATCTCCACGCCCGGTACTAGGGGACCGACGGAGCCGACCTTGTTCCGGTCCGGCAGGTTCACCGAGAGGACGCCGGAACTCTCGGTCTGGCCGTAGCCCTCGAGCATGACGAGCCCGACGGCCCAGTACCATTTGACGAGGTCCGGGGAGATGGGCGCTGCGCCGGTGGTGATGCGGCGCGCGCCGTCGAGGCCCATCATCCGGCGAAGGTTCGAGAGCACCAGCCGATCCCAGATCCGGAAACGGAGCTCGAGACCGGGAGGAGCGCGGCGCCCGTCCATGCGGTACTCCGCGCGCTCCAGACCGCAGGCGACCGCCCGGTCGAACACCAGGCGACCGATCGGGGACGCTTCCCTGGAGAGCATCACGACCCGGGAATGGAGCTTCTCCCACATCCGGGGCACCGCCGTGAATGCGGCGGGCGAGACCTCGCGCAGGTTGTCGAAGACCGTGTCGATGCTCTCGGCGAAGTTGACGACGGTCTTCGCCGCAATCGGCGCGAAGACCGATACCAAGCGCTCGAGGATGTGACACAGCGGCAGGAAGCACAATTGCTCCTCTCCCTCCTCGGCCGGCAACGCGGCAAGACCCGAAGCCACTGAGAAGACGATGTTCTCGTGCGAGATCATCGCCCCCTTCGGCGGGCCGGTGGTGCCGGAGGTGTAAACCAGCACGGCAATGTCGTCGGGTCGCGACCCTTCGGCCTCTCGCCGGAAGCGGTCGGGGTCCGCGTCGTGCGCCCGGCGGCCGATCTCGCAGAGCTCGTCCAGGAACAGGACCCGGTCGTCGGCGAAGTCGTCGAGCCCGTCCCGTTCTAGCACGACGCACTTCGACACCCCCGGAACCCGGTCGCGGATCTCGAGAAACTTGTCGAGCTGCTCGTCGTTCTCCACGACGAGAAACCGGCTCTCCGAGTCCTCGAGGAGGTAAGCGACCTGCTCGGGGCTGTCGGTCGGGTAGACCCCCGAGACGATTCCGCCGACGCACTGGACGCCGAGATCAGCGTATATCCACTCCTTGTTGTCCTCGGAGATGATGGAGACCACTTCACCCCGCTCGAGGCCCAGCTCCGCGAACCCCAGGCCGATCGCGCGCGCGGCCTCCAGGTACGCCGCCCACGAATGGCTCTTCCAGATCCCGAGCTCCTTCTCGCGGTGTGCGGTCCGCTCGCCGAGCGTCCGGCAGCGGAGCAGGAACAGCTTCACCAGCGTATCGCAGCCGTCGATCAGGAACGGGGGGCCGGACGTACCGCCTCGCGCCCCCGCGCCGTGCGCGGGCGCGGCGCCGGCTCCGGCCCCCGTTCCAACCGCGGCCTCGGTCTCCGGGACGCGCGGGGGCATGGGCTCCTCCCGATGCTCGTTCATCCCCCTTCCCCCTGGACCCGTCGAGGGGTTCCGATCTTGACGGATGAGTCACGTTCGCAACGCGGTTTCAGGAACGAAACGCACGAGGCTTCCAACGCTACGAAGCGGCCGGGTTTCGGGCAAGGATGGGAGGCTTCGAACATGTCTCGTCGGTCCGAGGCGCCGCCTCGCTAGCGCCAGGTCTTGCGGCGCTTCCAGCGGCGCTCGCCGCGCTGGCTTCGCTCCTTCGCGCCCAGGTAGAACTCGCGGATGTCCCGGTTATCCGCGAGCCGTTTCGCGGGACCGTCCATCACCACCCGTCCGAGCTCCATCACGTAGCCGAAGTCGGCGATGTCGAGCGCCGCCTTCGCGTTCTGCTCGACGAGCAGCATGGCCACCCCGCGCTCCTCGTTGAGGCGGCGGAGAATCGAAAAGATCTCGCCGACGAGAATGGGAGAGAGGCCGAGGGAAGGCTCGTCCAGCAGCATGATCTTCGGCCGGGCCATGAGTCCGCGCGCGATGGCGAGCATCTGCTGCTCCCCGCCCGAGAGGGTGCCGGCGCTCTGGCGAAGCCGTTCCTCGAGGATCGGAAAGTAGCCGAAGATCATCTCCCGGTCCTCGGCCACTCCGTCATCGCTCCGGGTCCAGGCGCCCATTGCGAGATTCTCCTCGACATCGAGCAGGGGAAACACCTCCCGCCCTTCGGGCACGTGCACGACCCCCTTGCGGACGATCCGGTCCGGCTCGCTCCGCTCGATGGACTCGCCGGCGAGAAGCACTTCACCCTTGTCGGGGTCCATGACGCCCGAGACGGTCTTGAGGAGGGTGGTCTTCCCCGCCCCGTTCGCGCCCAGCACCGTGACGATGGCCCCCTCCGGCACCTCGAGGCTCGCCCCGCGGATCGCCATGACCGGACCGTAGAAGGCCTCGAGGTTGCGAATCTCGAGGAGGACGTCGCTCATGCCGCCTCCCCCGCGTCCGCTCCGAGCCAGGCTTCGATGACCTTCGGGTGCGTCCTGACCTCGTCCGGCGTTCCGGCCGTTACCACCTGTCCGTCGGCCAGCACCAGCACCCGGTCCGACACCGCCGTCACGAGGCCCATGTCGTGCTCCACCATCAGCACCGTGGCCCCCATGCGCTTGCGGATGTCGTCGATCCGGAATCGCATGTCCGTGGTCTCTTCGGGAGAAAGTCCGGACGCGGGCTCGTCCAGGAGGATCAGCTTCGGCTCGATGGACAGGGCGCGGCCGACCTCCACCATCTTGCGCACGCCGTAGGGCAGACCGGCGATGCGCTGCTCGCGATACGGCTGGAGGTCGAGGAAGTCGATCACCCGCTCGACGGCCGCGCGGTGCGCGATCTCCTCGCGCCGCACCGCCGGGGTGAAGACGATCTGCGACACGATGTCGGCCCGGCGCCGCACGTGGCGTCCGACGAGGAGGTTCTCGAGCACCGTCGAGTGCTCGAACAGCTCGATGTTCTGGAAGGTACGCGCAATGCCGAGCGCCGCGATCCCGGATGCCGGGCGGCCGAGGATGCTCTCTCCTTCGAATCGCACCTCGCCTTGCGCCGGCTCGCAGAAGCGTGAGATCAGGTTGAAGAGGGTCGACTTGCCGGCGCCGTTCGGCCCGACGATGGCGAAGACCTCGCCCCGCTCCACCGAGAACGAGACCCGGTCGAGGGCGGTGACGCCCCCGAACCGGAGGCTGACGTCCCGGACCTCGAGCAGGCTCACCGCATCCGCTCCGTCCTGAGATAGCTTTTCTGCCGGCGGAACATGTCGCGGCGGCAGAGGGGGAAGAGGTCGAACCAGACCCGCCACTTCATGATGCGGCCGTGGATCCCGAGCGGCTCGAACAGGATGAAGAAGACCAGGATGAGCCCGAAGATGCCGGCCTCGATGCCCGGAATCGCGAGGCCGCCGCCGCCAAACGCGCCCGTGACCCAGTCCCGCGCCACGTTGATCGCCTGCGGGACGATCCCGACCACGATCGCTCCGTACCAGGCCCCCTGGATCGAGCCGAGCCCCCCGATCACGATCATCAGCAGGAGCTGGATCGAGATGACGATGGTGAAGACCTCGTGGTTGAAGGTGAAGAAGAAATGTCCCATCAGGGCACCGGCCCAGCCCGTCACCATGCACGAGAGGCCGAAGGCGGCGGCCTTGGTCCGCGCCAGGTTCACCCCCATCGCCTGCGCCGAGACTTCCGAATCGCGGACCGCGACGAAGGCCCGTCCCAACGACGCGCGCAGGACGTTCCGGTAGCCGAGGGTCACGAGCAGCGCGACCGCGAGACAGAGCCAGTAGAAGCGATCGGGCGAGCCGTAGCGGTCCACCTCCACTCCCGCGATGGTGATCGTGGGCGCCACCAGGCCGACCACGCCTCCGGTCCACGGCTCGGCGAGCACGATGATGTCCTCGGTCAGGACGGAGAGAGCGAGGGTGGCGATCGCGAGGTAGATGCCGTGGAGCCGGAGGGCGGGGATCGCGATGAGAACGCCGGCGAGCCCGGTAACGATGCCCGCCAGGGTGAAGGAGGCGAGGAACGGCAGGCCGAACCGCTCCATCAGTATGGCGTTGACGTAGCAGCCGGCGGCGAGGAACGCGGCATGGCCGAGGCTCGGCTGCCCGGCATGGCCGGTCAGCACCATGAGTCCCATGCCCGCGATGGCCCAGATGAGGACGTTGGTGGCCTCCCCGATCAGGAAGTCGTCGAGACCGAAGGGCAGCGCGATCGCGAGCGCGACGAGCCCCGCGAACCTGAGCGCCCGCCGCGCGTCCGGAAAGAGGCGGATGTCGTGGTGGTAGCTGGTCTTGAGCTGAACGCGCACCGGGTCGGACCGTCTCAGACCTTCTTGCCGTGAACCTGGGAGAGGATGCCATGGGGTCGCAGGATCAGGACGACGAGCATCAGCGCATAGGGGGCGACCTGCGAATAGCCGGACGCGACGTAGCGGGCGGCGAACGGCTCGATCAGCCCGACGACGAGCCCGCCGGCGAGCGCCCCGGGCAGCGACCCGAAGCCGCCGATCACCGCCGCGGCGAACGCCTTGATGCCGAGGAGACCGGTATTGGGGTCGATCGATCCCTTGGAAGCGAACAGGATCCCCGCGACGGCGGCGGTCGCGCCCGCGAGCGCCCAGGTGAACCCGTGAATCCGCTTGACCGGGATGCCCATGTAGTACGCCGCGAGCTGGTTCTGGCTGGACGCCTGCATGGCGACGCCGAGCTTCGTGCGGCGGAAGAAAGCGAACAGCGCCGCGGTCAGAAGAAGGGTCACGAGGACCACCGCGATCTCGTCCAGTCCGAGCACCAGCCCCCCCAGACGGACGTTCACCCCGGCGATCGGGCTCTCGAGGGTGAGCGGGTCGTGGCCCCAGATCGTCCCGGCGACGAAGCGCAGCACGAAGCCGAGCGCGATGGTCAGGATCACCACCGCGAGCTGCGACTGGCCGAACACGCGGCGAAGGACGGTGCGCTCGAGGAGCCAGCCGACCGCGGCCACGATGACGACGGCTCCGATGCAGGCGACCCAGAACGGGAGGCCGAGGTGCGAATCGTTGGCGAGGCCGAGCGCGGTGAACGCGCCGAGCATCATCATGTCGCCCTGCGCGAAGTTGACCTGCTCGGTTGCCTTGTAGATCAGCACGAAGCCGAGCGCAATCAGGCCATAGACGCAGCCGTTGGCGAGACCGCTGACGATGAGCTGAAGACTGTCCATGTGCTTGCCCCGGGCGGCACCGCCCGCCTCCCGAGACGGATCGTAACCGGTGAACGTCGCCGCGCGCGGCCGGGAACTGTCGGCCGCCGCGCGCGTGACGAATGGAGCACGCGCGGTCGCTCTGAATCGCGGCCCCCGGCGACCCGCGAAATCAGGGGGCGCTTCGTATCAACCTGCGGTCACGCAACGCCCGCCGGCTTCGCCGCCGGGCCCGGGACGCGGGTCGGACCGCCGGGCCCGCTACTTCCGCGCCGCCTCTCCGATGTTGTCGACGCCACGCTGCTCGAGCAGGTGATCGAGCCAGTCCGGGTCCATCTCCGGCACCGAGGAGAGGAGGAGGTCGGTGTACTCGTGGTGCGGGGGACGGAACATCTCGTCCTTCGGCCCCGCCTCGACCACCCGACCCTCCTTCATCACCACCACGTCGTCGGCGATCGAGCGCACGGTGGCGAGATCGTGGGTGATGAACATGTAGGCGAGGTCCAGCTCGTCCTGGAGGCGGCTCAAGAGCCTGAGGATCCCCTCCGCGACGAGCTGGTCGAGGGCGCTCGTCACCTCGTCGCAGATGATGAACGAAGGCTCCGCGGCGAGCGCCCGGGCGATCCCGACCCGCTGCTTCTGGCCGCCCGAAAGCTCCGACGGCAGACGATGGTAGTACTGCGAGGGCTCGAGCTCGATCTCGTCGAGCAGCTCGTCCACCCGCTTCTTGAGCTCGGCGCCCCGGCGCCCGCTGTAGAACGCCACCGGGCGTCCGATGATCTCCCCGATGCGCTTCTTGGGATTGAGGGCGGTGTCGGCCATCTGGTAGATCATCTGCGCTTGGCGGAGCTGGTCCTTCGTGCGGTTGCGGAAGCTCGCCGGCAACGCCTCGCCGTGGTAGCGGATCTCCCCCGCGGTGGGCGGCAGCAGGCCGGTGATGCACCGCGCCGCGGTCGACTTGCCCGAACCGGACTCTCCAACCACCGCCACCGTGCGGCCGCGGTGGATGTCGAAGGAGACATCGTCGAGGACCCGGACCGGACCGTACGCCGCGCTCACCCCGCTCACCGAGATGACGGGCGTCTCGCCGGCCCCGACCGCCGGCTTCTGCTCGCGCCGGAAGCTTCGTACCGCCCAGAGCGACTTGGTGTATTCCTCCTGGGGAGACGAGAGCATCGACCGGGTGTCCGCCTCCTCGACCTCGTCGCCCCGGAGCAGCACCTTGATCCGATCGGCCATCTGCGCGACCACCGCGAGGTCGTGGGTGATGTAGAGCGCGGCAGTGTCGAACTGGTCGACGATGTCGCGGATCGCGGCGAGCACCTCGATCTGGGTGGTGACGTCGAGGGCGGTGGTCGGCTCGTCGAAGATGATGAGGTCCGGCCGGCAGCTCATCGCCATCGCGGTCATCGCCCGCTGGAGCTGGCCGCCCGAGACCTGGTGCGGGTACCGGAACCCGATTTCCTCGGGGTTGGGGAGACGCAGGCGCCGGTAGAGCTCCATCGCGTCCTCTTCGCTCTCGCGCCGGGTTCTGATCTTGTGCTGGACCGGTGCAGCGGTGTGCTGGTCGATGAGCTTGTGGGCGGGGTTGAACGAGGCGGCCGCCGATTGCGCCACGTAGGCGATCCGCGCGCCGCGCAACATGCGCAGGTCCTCCTCCGGAGAAGAGGTGAGCTCCATCCCGTCGAACTCGATGGTGCCATCGGAGATGCGGCATCCGTCGCGCGTGAAGCCCATCGCGGCGAGCCCGATCGTGGACTTGCCGGCCCCCGACTCTCCGATGAGGCCCATGACCTCGCCGCGGTGCAGGTCGAGATCGACGCCGTGCACGATCTCGAACCACTTCTCGTCGGCCCGGCCCTCGATGCGAAGGCCCCGAATCTTCAGCAACAAGCCCCGTTCCCGAGCCATGGACTTACTCCTTGAGACCGGAGGAGAGGTGGAGCATCCAGTCCACCACGAAGTTGACGGCCACCGTGAGCAGCGCGATCGCGGCGGCCGGGATCAGCGGGATCATCTCGCCGAACGAGATGAGGGTCGCGTTCTCGCGAACCATCGAGCCCCAGTCCGCGGTCGGCGGCTGGATGCCGAGGCCGAGGAAGGAGAGCGCGGAGATGGCGAGGAACACGAAGCAGAACCTGAGACCGAATTCCGCCACCAGCGGCGCGGTCGCGTTCGGCAGGATCTCGCGCACGATGAGATACGAAGTCTTCTCGCCCCGCAGCCGGGCCGCCTCGATGTAGTCCATCACCACGATGTTCCCGGCGACGGCGCGGGCGAGGCGGAACACGAGCGGCGAGTACAGGAGCGCAATCACCAGGATGAGGTTCACGACGTTGGTGCCGACGATGGTGAGGAGAAGCAGCGCGAACACGAGCTGGGGGATCGCCATCAAGGTGTCCACGACCCGCCCGAGGGCCTGGTCGACCCAACCGCCCAGGGTCGCCGCCATGAGGCCGGCGAGCGACCCGACGAGAAAGGCGATGGCGGTGGTGAGGACCGCGATGCCGACCGTGTTGCGCGCGCCGTAGATGATCCGGCTGAACATGTCGCGCCCGAGCTGGTCGCCCCCGAGCAGCATCTTGTCGTCCGGCGGCGCGTAGGAGCTGCCGATCACCTCCGCCTCCCCGTAGGGGGCAATCACCGGAGCGAACACCGCGGCCACCACGTAGACCAGGATCACGAACAGGCCGAACGACGCGGTGAGAGGGGCGCTTCGCATCACCTTGGCCGCCTCGCGCGGGAGGGTCTGGACCAGGAACTCCCGGAAGCTGTACGCGAGCCCCGCGGATGCGAAGAAGAGCCCGATGGCGATCGCGACGTAGCGAAGCCAGACCTCGCCCCCGAGAAGGCCGAGCAGGAACGAGGCGAGGGTGAGGCTGAACAGCACCAGGAAGGCGTCGCGCCGATGGTAGTAGGCGGCGACGCACGAGGCGCCGATCATGAGCGTGTAGAAGACGATTGCGAAGGTGCTCATGACGCGCTCCTCACTTCGGATGCCGCAGCCGCGGGTTGGAGAGGATCACCCCCACGTCGGCCACCAGGTTGAGGAGGATGTAGGTCGCGGCGAATACGAGGCAGCAGGCCTGCACCACCGGAAAGTCCCGCTTCGTCACGCTGTCGACGAGGAGCTGCCCGACTCCCGGGTACACGAACACGATCTCGACCAGCACCACCCCGGTGATGAGATAGGCGAGGTTGAGCGCGACCACGTTGATGATCGGGGCGAGCGCGTTCGGCAGGGCGTGCACCGCGATGACCTTCCAGCGGGGCTCGCCCTTGAGCCGCGCCATCTCGATGTACGGCGAGGCGAGGAGGGCGATGATCGCGGCCCGGGTCATGCGCATCATGTGGGCGATGACGACCAGGGTCAGGGTGAGGGCGGGCAGCAGGGTGACGAACACCCGCTCGGTGAACGGCATGTCCGCGGTCACGCTCGATATCGAGGGGAACCACGGATTCAGGACCGCGAAGAAGAGGATCAGGATGTAGCCGAGGAAGAACTCCGGGGACGAGATGGAGGTCAGCGTGCTCACGTTCGCGATCCGGTCGAAGACGGATTCGCGCCACAGGGCGGCGAGCACCCCCAGCAGGATCGAGATCGGTATGGAGAACGCCGCCGCCACCGCGGCGAGGAACAGGGTGTTCGCGAAGCGCGGGCCGAGCTGCTCCGCCACCGAGCGCTTGTTGGCCAGGGAGAATCCGAAGTCCCCCCGCACCGCACCGCCCAGCCAGTCGAAGTAGCGCACCACCGCCGGGCGGTCCAGGCCGAGGTCCTCGCGCAGCGCCTTCACCGTCTCCGGCGTCGCGGCCTGGCCGAGGATCTGCTGAGCGAGGTCCCCGGGGAGCAGCTCGACCGCCCCGAAGATGATGATCGAGACGACGAGCAGGGTGACGAGGCCGAGGCCGAGCCGCTTGGCCACCAGTGACACAACGCCCATAACGCCCTTCTCCTCCCCCGAACGGTCCGGTATGCGCCTCCCGGCCGGCCGGTATCGCGCCGGACCGACCCGGACTATTTCATGGCATCGCGCACGCGCGCGGCCTCCGTCGCCGGGTTCCTTCGAGCCCCGGGGCTCCCGCCCGCCTCATCGTGCGCGGCCCTCCGGCCGGCGCGGCACCGGGTACCGTGCCGGCCGGAGCAGTCCGTTGCGGGTCCGATCAGGCGAACGACCAACGCTCCATCCAGCGCTCCCCGTCGAGATCCCAGTTCGAGCCCATCTGCTCGGGGGTGGCGACCTTGTCGGACGTCGCGAAGACGTAGGAGGCGAACATGGGAACGATGACCCCTCCCTCGTCGCGCACGATCTGCTGCATCTCCACGTACATCTCGAGCCGCTTGGCCTCGTCGACCTCCGCCCGGGCCGTTTCGAGCAGCATGTTGAACCGCTCGTGCTCCCACGCGGTGTCGTTCCACGGCTGTCCGGCGGCGTACGCGGTCGAGAACATCTGGTCCTCGACGGGACGCCCGCCCCAGTAGCAGGCGCAGAACGGCTTCGTGTTCCAGACGTTCGACCAGTAGCCGTCGTTCGGCTCGCGAATGAGATTGAGGGTGATCCCGGCCGCCTTGGCGCTCTCCGCGAAGAGCGCTCCGGCGTCGACCGCGCCCGCGAAGGCCGCATCCGCGACGCTCAAGTCCACCGTGAGCGAGTCGAGACCGGCCTGCTTGAGGTAGTGCTTCGCCTTGTCCGGATCGTAGACGCGCTGCTCGAGGTCCTTCGCGAAGAAGCGCTGCCCGGGTCCGATCGGGTGGTCGTTTCCGACGACCCCGAAGCCCTGCAGGATCTTCTCCACCATCTCCTCGCGGTTGATGGCGTGCTTGATGGCCATGCGCACGTTGTTGTCGTCGAACGGGGCGACGTTGGTGCGCATCGGGAACGTGTAGTGCTGCGTGCCCGCGATCGAATGGACGTTGAGCCCCGCGCGGCGCTTCAGCAGGTGCACGGTCTTGAGGTCCACCCGATCGATGGCGTCGACCTGGCCGGTGATGATGGCGTTGGTGCGGGCGGTCGGATCCACGATGGTGATCATCTGGATCTCGTCGAAGTTCCCGCGCTCCGAATCCCAGTAGTCTCCGTGCTTGACGAGGTCGATCCGCACCCCCGGGTCGAAGCTCTTGATCTTGTAGGCCCCCGCGCCGATTCCGGACTGCCAGTCGGCGGTGCCGTCCTCGCTCGGGAGAATCGGAAGGTGGTAGTCGCTCAGGATGAACGGGAAGTCGGCGTTTCCGGCGCCGAGGGTGAAGACCACGGTGTGCTTGCCGTCGGCCTTGATGTCGGCGATCGGTTCGACGATGGGCTTGGCGGCGGAGGTCGAATCCTCGCCCCGGTGATGGTTGATGGACGCGACGACGTCCTGCGCCGTCACCTCGCGGCCGTTGTGGTAGACGACCCCCTGGCGCAGCCTGAACGTCCAGGTCGCGACGTCGGCCGAAGGCTCCCAGCTCTCCGCGAGCTGGCCGACCAGGGATCCGTCCGCGCCCACCTCGGTCATGTAGCCGTTGTACCCGTGGGTCATCGCGATGGTGAAGCCGTTCTCGTGGGTCCCGGGGTCGAGGCTGTCCACGGTCTGACCGTGCGCCTTGCCCATGCGCATGACGCCGCCCTTCATGGCGGCGCGGACGGGTCCGAAGGGGGTCGCGAGCACCACTGCGCCGGCGGCGCTCGTCTGGAGGAATTGGCGGCGTGTCGTTTCGATCATTGGCGTACTCCGAAACTGGATTCATCGGCGACCCGACCCGTCGGGCGGGCCGGGAGGTTCGCTCTATGCTGGCACGCGAGTACGCATAAGACAAACCACGGCGGTCGCGCGCCCGCGGCCGGTGCGCCGAAAGCGCCCGGATCTTCGTTGACGCCCCATGCGCCGGTCGTCCCCTGGGTGGCCGCGGGACGTACCGGGCATGCCCCGCGCGGGCGCCGGCTACCAGTGCAGATCGTCGGGAATCGGGTACGCCCGGTAGGGGTCGTCTTTCGCCGCGGCATCCGACCCGGGCGCGGTGTCGGCCGCGTCCGCGCGATGAACGAATACGATGGGACGAAGGGTCCGGATCTCGTCCGCCACCGAGGCCGGGACGATGTGGTGGCGGCGCCGGAACCCGACGATCGCGAGCTCGCCGGCCGCGAGCTCGAGGCGCTGCTTCTTCGTCACGTACACCCGCCGCACCGTTTCATCGCGCATGAAGCTGAACGCGAACTCGGCATTGCGATCGTTCTGCGCATGGCGGTCGAGCAGATCGCGGATCCGGAGGTTCAGCGCATGAACGGACGGCCCCTGCCCCGACGGCGGCGCATCGGCCGGCCCGTCACCGGAGCGCGGTGCGCCCCTTCGCGCCGCACGTTCACCACCCTTTCGGCGGGCCGGATGGGCGGCATCGTTCCTCCCTCCGGCATCCCCGGCCGGGGCGCCGCGCGAACCCGGTTCCGGGCGGCGCTGCTTCGGTGGCCGCAGACCTTGTGTGCGCGAACCGTCCTTCGCGTCCCGCTTGCCTCTCGAATCGCGCCGACGCTCCTGGCGCTGCTCCGCTCTCGCCTTGCGGAGCTGATCGGGCGTCGCGAGACCCGCCTTCATCAACTGGTCCTGGAGAGATCCCACGAAATCAGTTACTCCTCGACGTGTCGGACGTTCACCGGACGCCGCTTCCGGCGCATGTCGCCCCCCGCGCGCGCCAGGCGGCCGACACCCGGACACCGGCCGCTCGCCCGACTCGGGACAATGTCCGCGAGTTCAGCGGGGCTGCGCCTCGGACCAACGGAACAGGTTCGAAGCCCCCCACATCTCTGCAACCGGTGGAGCGACATACTGGTAGCAGCCTCGTAAGTTTCGTTCCTGAAACCGCTTTGCAAGCTTGACTCATCCGTAGAGATCGGGGCCCTTCAAGGAGTCTAGTGACGACACTGGAAGATGTCAGCCCGCGTTGGCCCGAAATGAGTAGGATTCGGGCTCGTTTCGACCGGGATTCCCGACCGGACGGCGGGACCCGGGAGCCCGGCGGCGGGTTCGGGTTCCCCTCGGGGCGTCAGCCTCCGCGTACGGCAGCGCCCGCCGTCTCGCTCAGCGCGCCGATCCCGAAAGACCGCGCCGGCCACTCGCGAGCCACTGCTCGAATTTCTCCGTGAGCGCCGCCTGGCGGGAGGCCCACCAGCCGGCGTCCATCTGCAGGGCGTTCGCCATGTTCGCCTCCGCGGTGGGGAGCCTGGCCTTGGTCTCGTCGCCCACCAGCGCCATCGCCGACCGTCGGGCCGGCCCGTAGGTGATGTACTTCGTCTGTTCCGCGAGCTGCACCGAGCTCGTTGCGAACGCGATGAAGTCCATGGCTTTCGCGAGGTTCGCGGTTCCCTTGGGGATGCCCCAGGAGTCGATGTCCCAGAGCTGCCCGTCCCAGACGATCCCGTAGTCCTTTCCCTCCTCCACCATGGGACGGTACATGCGCCCGTTCCAGGCGGAGGTCATGACCACCGCACCCGAATCGAGGAGCTCCACCGGCTCCGACCCGTCGGTCCACCAGACGATGCCCGACCGGATCCGGTCCAGCATCGAGAAGGCGCGCGCCGGCCCGTCCTCCGTGTCGAGCGTCGTGTAGACATCTTCCGGTGCGACGCCATCGGCCAACAACGCCCATTCCATGGCGACCCGCGGGTCCCGCCGCAGGCCCCGCTTGCCGGGGTACTTCTTCATGTCGAAGAAGTCCGCGAGGGTGGCCGGCCGATCGCCCTCGATGCGGGTTCCGTCGAAGGCGACCACGGTCGCCCACACCATCTGGCCGATGCCGCACTCGGTGAGGGCGCCGGGCATGAAGTCCTGCGCCGCCGGCGTGCCGTCGCTGCCCGCGGCCAGCGCCCCGTGGTCGATCTTCTCCAGCAGCCCTTCGCGGCACCCGCGGATGAGATCGGACTGCTCGAAGTCCACCACGTCCCAGACGACGTTCTCGGTCGTGACCTGCACGCGGATCTCGTCCAGTCCGCCTGCGTAGGTCTGCATCGCGACCCACTCGCCAATCCGGCTCCGGTAGGGCTTTACGTAGGCGAGCATCTGGCTCCGGGTGTAGGTGCCGCCCCAGGAGACGACCGTCAGCTCCTTTTGCACCGGCGACTGGGCCGACGCAGCGGCCACCTGGAACAGGGCCGCCGCCACCCCGGCGGCTCCAAGGCGAAGGAATGGTTGCATTGCCTCGATCTCCCTTGTTCGTTTCTCGTCGTGTGCGTGTCGTGCCGGCGCGGCCGGCCGGACCGGCCTCCTAGCCCGCGGGCTCCGGCGCCGCCGGCCCGCCCGATGCGGGCACCGCGCTCGAGTCCTCGTTCAGGGATTTCACGATCCCGAACGTCATCAGCATCATGATCACGCTCACGGGGAGCGCGGCCGCGATGGCCGCGGTCTGCAGCGCCTTCAGGCCGCCCGCGAGCAGCAGGACCGCCGCGACGAAGCCCTCGCCGAGACCCCAGACGATCCGGAACCGCTGCGGCGGATTGTCGTCGCCCATGCTGAGCATGGTGGTGATGACGAGGGTCCCGGAATCGGAGGAGGTGATGAACCAGGTGGCGAGCAGGAACGTGGCAAGTGCGGCCATCGCCCAGTTCAGCCAGTACACCGGAGTCATGAGCTCAATCGTTCCGTAGAGGGCCGACGAGAGGTTCCAGTCACGCACCAACTGGGCGATGCCCGCCGTTCCCACCCCGCCGTCCGCCTGGAGCTCGAGGTAGATCGCGTTGCCGCCGAAGATGCACAGCCAGAAGAACGCGATGGTGGTGGGCACGAACATCACCCCGAGCATGAACTCGCGAATCGTTCGTCCGCGGCTGATCCGCGCGATGAACATGCCGACGAACGGCGCCCAGGAGATCCACCAGCCCCAGTAGAAGATCGTCCAGCCGCCCTGCCAGGCGGACGCGCCCGGCTCGTTGAAGGTCTGGAAGCCCATGGGAATGACGTTCCACAGGTAGTCGCCGACCGTCGTCACGAAGAACCCCATCAGCCACTGGAACGGTCCCCCGAAGAGGAAGTAGGCGAGCAGCACGACGCTCAGCCAGATGTTCCACTCCGAGATGATGCGGATGCCGTTGCCGACCCCGGACACCGCGGAGAACGTGGCCACGATGGAGATGATGACGATCAGGATGATCTGGGTGGTCGTTCCCGGGTCGATTCCGAACAGGTAGTTGAGTCCGGTCGCCATCTGGCTGACCCCGAGACCGAGGGACGTCGCGACCCCGAACACCGTTCCGAAGACGGCCAGCAGGTCGACCGCGTGACCGATGGGGCCGTAGATCCGGTCCCCGATGACGGGGTAGAGGGCGGAGCGAAGGGTGAGCGGGAGCTTCTTGCGGAACCCGAAGTAGGCGAGGCAAAGGCCGATCATCACGTAGACCGCCCAGCCGTGGAATCCCCAGTGGAAGTAGGTCACGCGCATCGCGTAGGCTGCGCGCGTCTCGTTCATCGCGGTTACCTGGGCCAGATCCGCGAAGGGATTGTTCGGATAGCCCCACGGCTGGGTGTTGTCGAAGTAGAACATCGGCTCCGCGATGCCGAAGAAGAGCAGCCCGATGCCGACCCCGGCCGAGAACAGCATCGCGAACCAGGAGAAGTTGCTGAACTCGGGCTTGCTGTCGTCGTCACCCAGCTTGATGGCGCCGTGGCGGCTGCACATCATGTAGATGCAGGCGAAGAGCATGATCGTGAGCGCGCTGATGTAGTACCAGTTGAGCGCCGACTCGATCCACCCGCGCAACGCCGAGTAGATGGAGTTGGCGAACTCGACGTTGAGCGCGGTGAAGACGACGAACGCCGCGATCATGCCCTTGGAAGCGATCCCCATGGCGGGATGAAGCCCCTTCCAGATGCCGGTCGTCGCTACGAGTCCCGGGTGTTTCTCTTGCATGGCCGTCGTCCTTTGTTCTCGGCGCGCTACGCGGCGGCGCCGGCCGCGCACGGGCCGGTTCGACCGCCCGGTTTGCAGGCCGTTGGGATGGAAGTCGAAAGGGTCGTATCCGGACCGGCCGGCGGAGGTCGGCGGCACGCCCGCGATGATGCGTCCGACAATACGCTTTCGAAGGCTGGCGGAAGACCGGGCATGCCCGATCGGAGCGAGGGCGCCGTGTACCGAGCAGCGTCCCGTCTCCCGCCGAACTCCGCCGATACCGCCATCTGCAGACCGATACGCCGTAGTTCGGACCGAGTGTAGCACGCAGGTTCTTTCGGGAACCAAACGCTCACGAGCCTTCCGACAGGACGATCGCGCGCGCCGTTCGCACCCCGTACGATCCGTTTCATTCGCGTGGAAAAGGACCGGGGACGAGGAGCGCCGAACGGGACGGACGGAGCCGGGCGAGGTGCGCCGGCGAGCCGAGCCGGCTATCCTGATCGGACGCCGGGGTCCGTACCAAACGTGCCGAAAGATCGAGCTTTCCGAACGGCCGGAACGCGCGGCACGCGGGACGGAGCCCGGGGCTTTCGCGGACCGAATCGCCCGTCACGGCAATCCACCGGAAAGGGATCCATGAACCAGACAACCGACACCCCATCCACGGACTCCGAGATCGTCTTCTCCCCGGCCGGCGAGCTCGTGCGCCGGCTCACCGAACGGGAGCTCAGCGCCGAAGAGCTCATGAATCGCTTCCTATCCCGGATCGAGGAGGTGAACCCCGCGGTGAACGCGATCGTCACCCTGCTTCCGGACGCGGCCCTCGACGGGGCCCGCGCGGCGGACACGGCGCTCGCTCGGGGGGAGCCTCCGGGTCCGCTCCACGGACTCCCCGTCGCGGTCAAGGACCTGACGGTGACCCGGGGAATCCGGACCACGTTCGGCTCGCCCATCTATCGCGACTTCGTCCCGGACGAGGACGCGCTCTACGTCGAGCGCCTCCGGGCGGCGGGGGCAATCGTCGTCGGCAAGACCAACACGCCGGAGTTCGGGGCGGGATCGCAGACCTTCAACCCGGTGTTCGGCGCGACCCGGAACCCCTACTCGACGGGGCGTACCTGCGGCGGAAGCAGCGGCGGTGCGGCGGTCGCCGTCGCGTGCGGGATGCTCCCGATCGCGGACGGAACCGACATGGGAGGGTCGCTCCGCAACCCCGCGTCCTGGTCCAACGTGGTGGGCTTCCGCACCTCGCCGGGAAGGGTCCCGGTCTGGCCCCGCAACATGCTCTACAACCCGCTCGGCGTCGCCGGCCCCATCGCCCGGCGCGTGGCCGACGCGGCCCTGCTGCTCTCGGCGATGGCGGGGCCGGAGCCGCGGGGGCCGCTGTCCATCGAGTCCCGGGGCGCCGGGTGCGCCGAGCCGCTCGAGCGCGAGTTCGCGGGCACGAGGGTCGCCTGGAGCCCGACCCTCGGCGGGTATCCGATGGATCCGGCCGTGCTCGAAGTCTGCGGCGCGGCGGCGGCCCGGTTCGAGGAGCTCGGCTGCACGGTCGAGGAGGCGGACCCCGACTTGAGCGACGCGGACGAGATCTTTCAGACCCTGCGGGCGTTCTCCTTCGCCATGGCCCACGAAGCGCACCTCCGGGACCACCGCGAGAAGATGAAGGACACCGTCGTGTGGAACGTCGAGAAGGGCCTCGCGCTCGGCGCGATGGAGGTCGCGCACGCCGAGGCGAAACGGGCCGCCCTGCTCGACCGCGTGGTCGCGTTCTTCGGCCGCTTCGACTACCTGGTCTGCCCGACCACGCAGGTGCCGCCGTTCCCGGTGGAGACCGACTGGGTGCGCGAGATCGACGGGGTGCAGCTCGAGACGTACATCGACTGGATGGCCGCGTGCTACGCGGTCACGGTGACCGGATGCCCGTCGATCTCGGTGCCGGCCGGCTTCACCCCGGACGGTCTCCCCATCGGAATCCAGATCGTCGCCCCCCCGAAGTGCGACTTCGAGGCCCTGCAGCTCGCCCACGCCTACGAAGGAGTCTTCGACTTCGCGGCGCGCCGCCCGCGGCCGTGAGGCGCGGCGCAACGGCCTGAGCGACCGTGGCGGGGCGGGTCCCGCGACCTCGAGCAACGGAGGGCGACCCGGCTTGAACTACGACCTCGCCACGCTCCGGGGCGATCTCTTCGGCGGCCTCACGTCCACGATCGTGGCCCTGCCGGTCGCCCTCGGCTTCGGCGTCGCTTCGGGTCTGGGGGCGGCGGCGGGCCTCTACGGCGCGATCGCGGTCGGCTTCTCCGCGTCGGTGTTCGGCGGCACCCGATCCCAGATCTCCGGCCCCACCGGTCCGATGACGGTGGCCATGGCGGTCATCGTCACCAGCTACGCGTCCGATCTCGCCGAGGCGCTCACGATCGTGGTGATGGCCGGGTTGCTGCAGGTGCTCCTCGGTGTCTCCCGGGTCGGGCGCTACGTGGCCTACACCCCGTACGTGGTCGTCTCCGGGTTCATGTCCGGGATCGGCATCATCATCATGCTCATCCAGGCCATGCCGTTCCTCGGCATGCCCACCGCGCCCGGAGGACCCATGGGCGCGGCGGCCGCGCTGCCCGCGGCGGTGGCCGACATGAACGCCGACGCCTTCATCATCGGCGCGGTCACCCTCGCGGTCGCGGTTCTCTGGCCCCGCCGGCTCGCGCGCCTCGTGCCGGGCCTGCTCGTCGGCCTCGTCGCCGGAACCGGGCTCGGGGTGCTGTGGCTCGACGGCGCGCCGATCATCGGCAGCGTGCCGGCCGGACTGCCCGAGATCCGGATCGGAATGCCGTCCGCCGGGTTCCTGCTGCGGGCCGTCGAGCCCGCTCTCATCCTCGCCCTGCTCGGGTCGGTGGACAGCCTCCTCACCTCCCTCATCGCCGACTCGCTGACCGGCACCCGCCACAACGCGAACCGGGAGCTCGTGGGCCAGGGGATCGGCAACATCGTGGCGGGGCTCTTCGGGGCCCTCCCCGGGGCCGGCGCGACCATGGGCACGGTGACCAACATCCGCGCCGGCGGCAGCACGCCGGTGTCGGGCGTGCTGCGCGCGCTGCTCCTGCTCGCGCTCGTGCTCGGCCTCGGCCGCTACGTCGAGCCGATCCCCCTCGCCGCCCTTGCCGGGGTGCTGATGAAGGTCGGCTGGGACATCATCGACTGGCGCCTGATCGCCCACGTCCACCGCATCCGGCGCGACCACCTGACCGTGATGGCCCTGACCCTGGGGCTCACGGTGTTCATCGACCTCATCACCGCGGTCGCGATCGGGCTCATCGCGGCCGCGATGACCCAGGCGCGGCGCCAGGAGCAGATGGAGCTCGACAGCGTGGTCTCCGTGCCGATCCTCGACCAGACGTTCTTCGACGGCGCGCACCATGCGGGGGGGGATGACCCCTACTCGGCCCGGGTCGGGCTGGTGGCGCTCAAGGGAAGCTTCACGGTCGCCTCCTCCAACAAGCTGGCGACCGTCATCGGAGCCGACATCAAGGAGCACGAGATCACCATCTTCGATTTCTCGGAGGCAACCTATCTCGACGACAGCGCGGCGATGGTGATCGAGCAGCTCATCGAGGTCGCGCGACGGCAGGAGACCGAGCTCATCGTGATGGGGGCCGCGGGCCGGGTCGCGGAGACCCTGCGCACCCTCGACATCCTGGGGCGGATTCCCCCCGATCGGATCGTCGACACCCGCGACGAGGCCCGCGAAGTCGCGACCGTGCTCCTTGGCCACTGACCCGGGCGGAGAACGGGGGAAGCGGAGTTGCTCCTCGGAGCAGTCGTCCCGCGCCCTCGGTTTCGCGGACGCAATCGTGGGGGCCTGCGCCGGATTGCCGGTTCCGTCCCCGGAGGGTGGCTGAGCCGCGCCCGGCGTGCCCGTCCCGCCCGCCGCGCCCCGCCCCAGTCCGGTCGCCACGGCCACCGGGCGAGCCTCCCGCGCGACGGATCGCCGGGAGGCGTCCCGTCATTCGGCGAGCCACGCGTCGAAGCGGGACTTGATCCGGTCGTAGAGGCTCGCGTACCACTCGGTGTCCTTGCGGATCGCGGTCCGGAAGTTCGCCGGGCTGGTCGGCAGGTGCGGGCGCATGTCCACCCCCGTCTCGGCGTGCGTGGACACGAGCTTCATCGAGGAGCGGCGGGCGGGGCCGTACGCGATGTACCGCGCCTGCTCCGCGAGGGGATGAGTGCCGGTCGCGAAGCGCAGGAACTCGAGGACGTCGTCGCGGCGCCGCGTGCCGCGCGGGATCCCCCACGTGCCGAGCTCGTAGATCTGTCCGTCCCAGATGATCTCGATGGGATGGCCCTGCACTGCCGCCGCGTCGAACAGGCGCCCGTTGTACTGTGAGGCGAACACCGCCTCGCCACTGATGAGCATCTGCACCGGCTGGTCCATGGAAGTCCACCAGACTACCTGGTCGCGGATTCGATCGAGCCGCGCGAACGCGAGCCGAAGGCCCCGCTTGGTGCTCAGGAGCTGATAGAGGTCCTGGCGCGGCACCCCGTACGAACGGAGCGCCCATTCGAGGTTCGCTTCCGGACCACGGTGCAGGGCCCGCTTCCCGGGAAAGCGCTGGAGGTCGAAGAGATCCCCGATGCGGGTCGGCCGCTCCCCGGGGAACGCGTTCCGGTTGTAGCCGGCCACCATGGAATGAACGATCTGCGCGACCCCGCACTCGGTGAGGGCTCCGTCGATGAAGTCTCCGGCGGCCGGCGTGCCGTCGGGGGCCGGGTGGAGCTGCGAGTGGTCGAGCGGCTCGAGCAGCCCCTGCCGGCACGCGGCGCGGTTGTCCGCCATGGTCATGTCCACGAGGTTCCACGCGATGTCGCCGGCCTTCACCTGCCGGCGAAGCTCCTCGAGACCGCCGGCGTAGCGTTCGGTCTCGATGCGGATCCCGGTGCGTTCGGTGAACGGCGCGAAGTAGGCCCTGAGCTGGCTCTCCTCGTACGGGCCGCCCCAGGTCGCGACCGTGATGGCCCGATACGGGTCGGCGGGCGCAGCGACCGCGACGGTGGCGGCCCCGGCCCCGGCCGGCAGCGCGGCCGCCGCACAGAGCCCGGCCGCAACGAGCCACCGCACGGCACGGGGCGGCGACCCGGGACCTGGCACGGCGACGCCCCGGACGACGCCGGCCGCCCCGGCGGCGGCCTTCACGATGGCAACGGCCCGGGCGACGGAGACGGGAGCCCGGGCAGCGCGTGCCGCCGTCCCGGCACGCCCGATGCCCGAAGCGGCCGTCCAGGGGAACAAGAGTACGTTGCCGACCTCCATCGCCTTCTCCACCTGCGGACGTTCAGACTCCCGCGTTCTCCTCGCGGCGGATGTCGTCCATCGCTTCCCGGTACGCCTTCACGATGGCCGCCTCGGAGACCACTCCCAGCATCCGCCCGCCCCCGTCCGCCTCGACCACCGGAATGGTCTCGCCGACGAAGTCCCCCATCCGCTCCATCGCGGCCCAAACCGAAGTCGTCGGGGTGAAGACGGGTTCCACCCGCTTGGCGAGGGCGCCCACGCCCTCCCCCGATGAGAAGCCGCCACCCTCCCCCGGCTCCTCGTTCGACAATATCTCGGCGAGCTTCACCCCACCGAGACAGACCCCGTCCGTGTCGACCACGTAGCCCTCGTGGCAGCGCGCGGCGAGAAGGCGCGACCGCGCCTTCGCGAGCGGCAGGTCCGGCGCGAGCGAGACGAAGTCCCGGCTGACGTGGGCCTCGATCGAGCGGCGCTCGAGGATCACCTTGTCGCGGCCGGCAGAGAGATCGAACCCGCGCAGGTGAAGCTGCACGTCGAACAGGGAACGGCCGAAGATGCGGTACGCGACCAGGTTCGAGAAGACCACGCTGACCATCGCCGCGGTCGCGAGGTCGTAGTTCCGGGTGAGCTCGAACACGATGAGGATCGTGGTCAGGGGCGCGCCGATGACCGCGCTCGCGACGGCCACCATCCCGCAGATCGCGTAGATGGCGATATCCGAACGGAACTCGCCCACCAGCAGCTCGACCCCGTTGCCGGCGAACGCTCCGAACAGGATGCCGATGAGGAGGGCCGGGCTCAGCACCCCACCCGCGAATCCGAAGCCGATGCAAAGCGCCGTCGCGAGCAGCTTGGCCACGAGCAGGAACGCGAGCTCGCCGGGGGCGAACGCTTGGTCGATGACCGCGAAGCGAAGCGTCTCCTTGCCGATCCCGAGGATGTCCGGCATCCCGATCGCGGCGACCCCGAGGACGGCGCCGGCGAGCATCGGCTTCATCCAGTCGGCGACGGGCACGCGGCGGGCGATGCGGCTCGAGAGGAGGATCGCCCGCATGTAGAGGACGGCGACGAAGGCGCCGGCCACCCCGATGAGGATGAATCCGAGGAACTCCGGCGCGGCGACGACGTTCAGCGACTCCACCCGGAACAGGGGCGGGCGTTCGAAGACGACGTTGGCGACGACGTGGCCGACGGCCGCGGCCACCGTGATCGGGGCGAACGCGCGCAGGGAATAGTGCCGGAGGATGACCTCGTGCGCGAAGACGATCCCCGCGAGGGGAGCATTGAACGCGGTCGAGATCGCGGCCGCGACGCCGCACCCCACCCACACGGTCGCGTTGCGCTCGGTGTGCCGGGTTAGGCGGGCGACGAGCGATCCGAAAGTAGCGCCGAGGTGGGCGAGCGGCCCGTACTGCCCGACGGAGGCCCCGGCCCCGAGGGAGACGAGGCTCGTCAGGGCGGAGAGGACCCCGGACCGTGGCGGCACCACGCCATCGAGGCCCTGCACGGCACGGATGATGTCGGGCGGGCCGTGCGGGCGCCGCTCCGGAATCAGGTAGTGGTGGACCAGCCCGACGACGAGCCCGCCCGCGGCGGGAACGAGGACGGTGGCGACGAGCAGCAGCGTCCGGTCGTCCTGCATGAACCGGCTTCGCGGCGAGATGAGCAGCCACTCGTTGAGGAGGAGGACGAGGTCCACGAACCCGATCGCGGCGAGAGAGGCCACCACTCCGACCGCCATGCCGAGGGCGGCGCTCCACGCGATCCGGGCGGCCGGGCTCGGCTCGAGGGCCCGTCGCCGCCTCATCTCACCTCGCCCCGCCGGGCCCCCCGTTCATGGAGAACATCTTGACCATCGACATCGTCCGCGTACACCATCGCGCTACTCTACCGGAGCCCAAGGATGGGGAAGGTCCGCAAGACGACCTCACCGGTTCCTTCGTTTGGATCGGGCCGGTTCGAACGGCTCTGGAGCATGGCTGCCTGGAGTCGCGACCAAATTCTTCCCCAGATTATTCCTTAGTCTTTGGGCTTTATTCTTGTGGTGGATCGGCTCCTGGCGGGGGAGAATCCGATCGCGGTCTTCCGCAGGCACCGCGGCATGAGGCAGCGGCACCTCGCGGAAGCGGCCGGCATCAACCCCGTCTACCTGTCGCAGATCGAGAGGGGGAAACGGAACGGCTCCACCAGGACCCTGGCCGCAATCGCCGCGGCGCTGCGCGTTGATCTGGACGACCTGCTCCCCCCGGCACCATAGTCAATAGGAAGCGGCCGTCCTCAGTGGCTGAAGTACTACCGCGCCCTGGTCCGGGATTTCGAAGCGATTCCGTCCGACCCGGACGGTGGACGCGACCGAAACCTGTTCGCGACGGGACTGCGCTCGATGAGCTACGGGCGCCATGCCATCTTCTTCGCTCGGATCGCGTCGGCGGACAATGAGCCGGTAATCCTTCGAATCGTCCATCAGCGCCGTCACCTGCCGGCGCTGGTCTACTTCGAAGACCTCGAAGGATGATGGGTCGCCGCCGGGGGTGGCACCCGTCCGTCGAGCGCGGCCACTCGGCGGTGCATTCGGGTCGAGGGCCGACGATGACCGTCGTCAGGAGCCCTTCAGTCCGTCCGCGACGGCACGGATGTGCTCGACTCCGACTCCGCAGCAGCCGCCGACGATGGCGGCCCCGGCTTCGACCCATCGCCTGGCATCGTCCAGGTACTCGTCCGGCGATACCTGATCGACGAAGGCCCAGTTCGGTCGGGTCCAGTATCCGGCGTTGGGATAGGCACCGACCGGCCCCGAGTACGCCCCGCGCAGGATCTTGACCGCATCCTCGGTCACATCCCGAACCGAGTGCATCATCAGCACGGCCGAGCCGCCAACCGACAAGATCTCCCGGACCGCCTCCGCCAGCGGGCCGTACGTCTCCGCCACATGGGAAGCTTCGCCGCTTTCCTCGATGCCATGCATGACGGCGCCGGTGTCGCGATCGCGAAGGCAGCTCAGGGCCACCCATACGGGCACCCCGAGGTCCTTCGTCGCGCTCACCATCGCCCGGACGGTACGTGCGATGGACCCCAGGCTCTCGAGAATCATGAGGTCTACCCCTTCCTCGACCAGGATCTCTCCCTGGGCGCGAAAGTGGTCGAGCAACGGCTCCCAGTCGAGCGCGTCGAACCGGCCGTAGCTGCTGACCGAGCCGGCAACGGCGACGGACCCCGAACGCGATGATCGGTCACGCTCCTCGAGGGCGATGCGCGCCGCGCGCCGGTTCCAGTCCTCGAAGTGCGCAGCGAGGCCATGGCGCTGCATGGCTTCACGGGTGGCGGAATAGCTGTTGGCGGTGATGACGTCCGCGCCGGCATCGATGTAGCGCCGGTGGACCTCGTGAACCAGGTCCGGACGGTCGGCGAGCGCACGGGCGCACCACACCCCCTGGTCCATGCGGGCCCCCAGACGCTCGAGCTCGGTCCCAATGGCCCCGTCCAGGATCACCGGCCCCCCGGCCTCGAGCCGTCCTTCAATCCGCTGGAGCGCTTCCATCGATAGCTCCTCCACGCGCATCTCCGCGTCCCACGATCACTGGTGAGCCCCGAACGCTGAAGTGTCGCACCTACGGGCGGCCCCGGTCGATCGGACCCTGCCACTCGGGGATCTGCTGGTCGTTGCTGAGCCGAATACGCTGCAGGCTGACGGCCGAGAAGATGTCCTCCAGCAGATGATGGAGCCGCGCTTCGGCGAGCACGTCTTCGAAATTGCCAGCCGGGAAGTCGAGAGTGGGCAGAGTCGCCGACGCCTCGAGCGCGAACTGCTCGGTGAGAAGCCGATTCTCCGCGCGGACGTAGCCCGCGTCCCACCAGTCGACGATTCGCTCTTTCGCTCGTCTGAGCACAAGATCGGCCGGGAGCCTGTCGCGTTTCTGGTGCTGATTGACGTTGCGGCTGGCCGGAAGGAGATTCCACAGGTCGCCGCACGGCCAGGACGACCAGGGAAAGCAATGGTCGATATCGAGAGTCGTCTTGGTGAGCGGGTTTCCACTCCACACGCAGCGGAGTGAACCCTGATCGAGCAACTGTCCCGCGCGCCCGCGAGAAACATCGACGGCCCGGCCCGGTTCGGACCAGACCATTCCCTGCGTGACGCCCGTCTCGTCGAGCTTCCTTCCCTGTTTCTTTGCGTAGTCGTTCATCATTCGTATCCACTCGGCGACGAGCGCGGGCTCGATCCATACGTTGTAGCGCTGAAACACACGCCAAAGATGGCGGGGAACCGTAAAGCTGCCGAAGCTCCAGAGATAGGGCGCATCCAGTCGTCCGCCCCCCGTCGCGCGTCCCGGTCGTCTGTTCTTTACCGGAAAGACCGGGCTCCCGTCGTGAAGCGTCAGGAACTTGGCGGGCATGTTGACAATGGTGTTTCTTGCATCACGCAAGGCACGGTGGAGAGCGAGTCTCCGGCTGTCGGCAATCTGCATCCCCGCCCGAAGCTCGATATCCGGCATGTCCAGCAAGAGCGGAAAACCGCCTTCCCGCACGAAACTGAGACCCCTCAGTCCCACATTCCCTGGCATCTGCGGCAGGTCGCGTCCGTCGCCGAGCAATGGCTTGAACAGCCTGATCCAGTACAGAGCGACAAGTCCCAGCGGAAGGTCGACGCCGTCACCATCGCTACCTGACTCGTCTACCGACCATCCGGCGGCGCTGTCCGCAATTCTGCAAAGGACCCGAAGAAGCGCCAGCTTGTAGGTGGACGACTTGTCGTCGTTCAGGATGACGTGACGGAGGAGGGGAAGCGCGCCGGTACCGTCGTCCGGCACCCGGACCGCGATCTGTTCCCATCGAATCGGGGAGCGGCCGAGGAAATCGGCTCCGTCGGAACTGCGCTCGACGAAGGCGCCGTGCTGGCGGGCAAGCTTCTCGATCTCCGCTCCCGACACCGGGTGCATGTCGCGGGCGGCATCGATCGGCTTGCGGAGCGTGAACGCGATCACCCCGCCCGGCTTGAGCAGCGTGACCAGCTTGCGGAACGCACGCTTCCGGTCGGCAGGGGCGACGTGCATCCACACCGCGTTGACAAGGATGAAGTCGAACGAGATCCCCGTCCGGAACGCCTTCGTCAGCTCGGGCAGACGATCCGGGAGGTACTGAACGCCAAGCTCCGGATGCCACCGACGCGACTGCGCCCGCATCGCGGCCGATGGATCGGTGGCGACGACCTCGTGTCCGAGCGACGTGAGCCAAGCCGTGTCGCGCCCGCTTCCGGCCCCGACGTCGAGCACGAAGGCCCGACGATTCGGCAGGAGGTCGAGCAGCCAGGCGTTGATCTGTTCGGCCGCTACCGACTCGTAACGCGCGGCCGCCTCCGCCGCGTGCGTCTCGTACCAGCCACCCCGTTCCGTCATGCCGCAATGCCGGATGCCGCGCGGTGAAGCGCAGCGACATGTTACGTCAGCCCGACGGGAGGTCCTCCTCCGACCAGCCGTCCATGCGGTCGCGGTAGAAGTCGAGGTAACCGACGATGGCGGTCATTCCGGGAATCGGATGCTCGTAGCTCCTGACCGCGTTCTCCACCGTCCGGCGCCAGCGCATCGGCGCTGCGTCTACCGTTCGTCTCGCGGGATGGGATTGACTACCAGCCTTCCAGAATCCCGCCCTACGTAGTCGTCAGTTCGGAACGGCTCCGGCAGACAGCGACTTCGAGAATGTCCGGTGCGGCGCCTGCGTGAAAGCGAGCGTATGGGCGGGTCGAGCTACCGGTTGAGGAGCTCGATGGCCCGCACGTACCGGCGGATGAGGGAAAGCCCGATGTGGTCGGGGCAGGCGAGGTGATCCTCGATATCGGCGAGCTTTACTCGGCGGGCGGTGTCTGAACCGGAGCGCACTCGGTCGATGTATGCAAAATAGGTTTCGCCTTCGCGGCGGGTGAGGGTGTCAACGTCGGCGACCACGTCGTCGGAGAAGAAGGCGTAGAGGTCGGGGAGCTCGACGTCGGAGTCTTCGACGACATCGTGGAGGTATGCGACGGTTCGTTCGCCGTACGTCTCCATGCGGTCCGCGACCCTTGATGCGTGGTCGAACAATGGCTCGCTGGCTTTGTCGGTCTTGCCACGCAGGGCCATCTTGGCGAAAGCGGCGGCCCGGTCGTGTTCCGAGACGAACATGGCGGTTCCTTGGCGGGTGGGACGCGATGGTGGTCGAGTTTACCCGTCGTCGGGGTCAGGTCGCGCTGGGTGACTTGAACGGTGACAGGCCCGAAGTAGTCGGCGAAGTCAGGAGCGTCAGATTCAGCCCTCCTCCGACTCCGGGTTGAACGTAAGTTGGTAGACGATGAACTGGCTGCGGCCAGCGGAATGAGCCCTGAACGACTCCTCGCCGATCTTCGCTGGACGGTCGAACGAGAGCTCCAGCCTTGTACGCAAAATGCGCTCGATATCGCTACCCACATCGCGTCCGCGCTCGGCCGCGACGCAGCCGTCTACGCGTCGGCAATCGACATCCTCGAGGAAGCGGAGGCGCTCCCTTCCGAATTCGGAGCGCAGTTACGGGAGGTAGCGGGGTTCCGCAACATCCTGATACACGGCTGTCTGAAAGCGGCGATTTGACGTCAGGCCGTCCGGCGGCTACGGACCGAGACGCCGCTCCTCGGACTTGTCGATCTCCGATACCGTGCAACGCCAGTTTGCCGCCGTTCGGCTCAGCAGCTCCCGAGTCTCTGCGTCGACGTTCCTGGCGTCATCGGTCTCGAACCAGGCAAGCGCCTTGACGGCCTCCATCGGCGGGAATTGCGCGCCGTAGAGAGCGATGGCCGCGCCGAGACCGTCTTCGAGCGAGATGCCGGCACGGAGAATCGCGGCGATATCAAGAAAATCCCGTGCGGCAATCCGCTGGAGCAAGACCTTCAGCTTGGTGGCGAACAGGTCCAGCATGGCCGCCACCCACACAACGCCGTCGTCAGTCCGCTCGGGACTCCCCACCCTGCCGATGTCGATGTCGCCGAAGAACGAAACCTTGACCGGCGTCGCCGACTCCCTGCCAGGCGTCGACACGGTGAGCGTCGCGGGTTCTCGCTGCAGCACCTCCGAATCGCGGACGAACGGGAGCGCGAACAGATATTCGAAGTCGAGCGGTTCGGAGGAGAAAAAATCGAAGTCCACGGAGACGCGGTGCCCCAGGCGAAGCGCGATGGCGGTACCGCCGTACAGGACGAAGGATCGCGGAACGCCGGCAAGCGCCGGCCAGAGTGCGCGCTGCTCCTCGGGCAAGCTCTCGAGCCTCGGGGCGAACGTCATCGCACGAGGGTTCTCGCCGGCAGCTCCGGTACCGGTTCGCAGCCGAGGCGAAGGTGCCAGAAATTCCACGACCGGCCGTTGAATACCCCGACGGGAGGGTCACGAAGCACGCCACGCAAGTCTTCCTCGGACACGCGCGCGAGCAGCCACCGGACGTCGTCGACACTGCCCAGGGTCATCATCTGCGCGAAGAAGGTCCGCCGGTCGGCGAGGGCACGTAGAGGCGGCTGCCACCAGACGTACTTCCTCGCCATGGTTTCGGCCCGGCGGTCCTTCGCCAGCGGATCGTCAAGCGATGCAGGGGTTGGGTTCACTTCCACACCGACTGGCCCCGCGGTACCGCGATTGTACAAGCGCGCCCGGTTTCGAATGCGGCCAGGCGCAAACGTGGGCAGCGTGCTCCGGGGGCGACGCCGGGCCCGGAGCTATTCCCACCGCTTCAGCCAGTCGCCCTCGTAGGCGGGATCGAATTCGTCGACCTGCGACTTCCCGCGGTAGGTGTCGTGCTGCTTGCCGTAGGCGGCGAGCCACCCCGCCCAGTCGGGCTCGAAATCGGGTCGTCCGTCCACCCGCATGACGATGGGATCGACGATCCCCTCCTGGCCGGTCGGCAGATGCGGATTCTGCCAGCGGAAGTCGATGCTCCAGCGCACCGCGTCGGAGTGGTTTTCGAGCGAGCGGTGCGGGATCAACTGGTTGAGAAAGATGACGGAGCCGAACTCGACCTCACAGGTCACGACGTCGCCGGGCGGAAGGTCGGATTCGTCGATGTAGAGGAACGACGAGCGCGGATCGTCGACCTTGCGTTGCAGGCGATGACGGATGGCGGCTCCCGCCTTGTGGCCGCCGCGGATCATCTGGAGGGCGCCGTTGTGCCGGGTGACGTCGGTGAGCGGAATCCAGGCCACCGGCTGCTCGGTTCGTTCGGCTCCCGCCTGGAGATAGGCCGTGTCCTGGTGCCACGGCACCGTCATCAAGGTGGTGCGCGGGGTCTTCGAGCGGATGTTCCAGATGGGATGTCCGGCGATGTCGGGGCCGATCAGGGCTTCGACGATGTCGAGCAGCTTGGGAGAGGTCCAGAGCTGCCGGAGGCCGGGGCGCAGATCCCCGCGGTGGGTCACCCAGATTGCCGCCCCGGGACACTCGGCTTCGATCGCGGCAAGACGGGTATCGAATCCATGGTCGAGGTAAAGGTCCGCAATCCGGCCCGCCGCGTGGAGGCGCCGGGCGAGCTCGTCCACGATCGCGGCGACGTCGTCCCTCGCCGCCTGGACGTCCTCTCGCGACAGGAGACCTTCGACGATCACGAAACCGTCGTCGAAGTAACGGTCGATCTGTTCACGCTCGAGCTTCATGGTGTTGCCTCCCGCCCGGTCGCCGAGCCGCCCGGCGGCTCCTCCGGAGTCTCGTGGTACGCCGCGTCGTGAAAGCCGATTTCCAGCACCAGGGTGCGGTGAAACGCGTCCGCCAGCCGTTCCTGATGGAACGCGGGGAGCGCGGGACCGACCCGATCGAGCTGCTCGAGCAGCCAGTCCACCTGCGCGGTGAACTGCGGGCCGACGTGAAGCGCGATCCACTCCGCGCACACCGGGTCGCGAGGCTTGCGCTCGTGGGCGGCGCGGCTCCAGGTGAGGTACATCCACTCCGCCGCCGCCATTCCCGCGACGATCTCCTCGTACGCGCCGTGGGCGGCGAGCCGCATCATGCCGTCCCCGAAGGCGAGCACCTCGGCGGGGAGCGGAGTCGAGTCGCGCTCCGCGGCCGAGATCCCGAGCGCGCCGAATACCCGTTCGAAGTACTCGAGCTGGTCATTCGTGAGCGCATGCAGGGTCTCGACGAGCGCGGACTGCTCGGCGATGCCGGGCGCCTTCGCGAGCGCATAGGCGAAGATGGTCACCGCGGTCTCGACGAAGCCGTGCTCGTAGATGAGATACCGGCGAAGGGCGCCCGCCGGCAGCCGGTCCGCCGCCATGTCCCGCGTGATGCGGTGCCCGACCATCGCGCCCCAGTGGGGCTCGGCGCGGTCGCGCAGCCAGTCGCGGAACCGGGCATCGGCGCGCTCCTTCGCGTAGGCGCGAAAACCGTTATCCGACATGGCGAGGCTCATGTTCCTTCGGGGCTCTCTCCGGATCTCCCGCCGAGACGTTCACCGAGTCCAGGATCCGGTCGATCTCGGCCCGGTTCGGAAACGCGCTCTGGGTGCCGTGACGGGTGACCGAGAGCGTGGCCGCGCGCGCCGCGGCGCGCGCCGCCGGTTCGGTTTGCAGGCCGCGGGCCATCGCCGCGACGAACACGCCGCAGAACACGTCGCCCGCCCCGGTCGTGTCGACCGCCGCAACCGTGACCGCCGGAATCGCCTGCGTGGCGCCGTCCTCCCGGGCCACCAGCGCCCCACGCGCGCCGAGGGTGACGATCACGTGACGCACGCCCCGCGCGAGGAGGCGCTGCGCGGCCGCGACGGGGTCGGCGGAGCCGGTCAGATCTTCCGATTCGACCTCATTCAGGATTGCGCAGTCGACGAACGGCCAGACCGCGCCGTATCCGTACTGGATCGGCGCGGGATTCAGGACCGTGACGGCCTGCCCGCATCGTGCCGCCTCCAGGCACCCGAGGGTCAGGTCATGCGGCAGGTTGCCCTGCATGAGGACGATGTCGCCCGCCGCCGCCGCCGCCAGCGCCGGGCGCACCAGGGTCATGTCCATCGAGGCGGCGGCCGCGTGGGTGCTGACGATGCTGTTCTCCCCCTCCGGAGTCACGTAGATGATGGACTCGTCGGTGGGGACGGCTCGGGTCGCGACATGGTCCAGGCCGACGCCCTCCTCGGCGAGCCGGGCCCGGACCGCGTTTCCGATCTCGTCCCCCCCGACCGCGGCCGCGAGCGATACCGGGACTCCGCTTCGAGCCGCGGCCACCGCCTGATTGGCCCCTTTCCCGCCGAGGTCGCGAGTGGAGTCGCGGGCGAGCAGGGTCTCCCCCGGCCGCGGGAACCGGGGCACGCGGAATGCGATGTCGAGCGTGCAGTTGCCGATCACCACCACCTTTGCCGGGGACATGCGCCGCGCCTCGTCTTCGCTACCCCGGAGGCGCGCCGGCCGCGCCGCCGGCCGGGCGAAGCGGGTCCTGTCCGGCCACGATCATGTGCACGAGCTCGTCGCCGCCCGTTTCGTTGATGCGGCGCTCGCCGACCACCATGCCGTGCTTGAGGACGACGGCCCGATCCGCCGTCTCGAGGACGTCCTCGATCCGATGCGAGATGACCACGACGGCGACCCCGTGCGACTTGAGCCGCCCGATCGCGGCCCGGACCTTTCCGATCGCGGCGGCGGCGAGATTCGCGGTGGGCTCGTCCATGATGACGAGGCGCGCGTCGAACGCGGTGGCCCGGGCGATGGCCACCGCCTGCTGCTGGCCGCCGGAGATGGCGCGAACCGGGGTGTCCACGGGCGGAACCCTGAGTCCGAGCCGCTCGATGAGATGCGTCGCGCGCTCCCGCATGCGTGGCTTGTCGATGAACCGGGAACGAAGCCCCCCCTGGAGGAGCTCCCGGCCGAGGAAGATGTTCTGGGTCACCGAGAGCTCCGGAACCAGGGCAAAGTCCTGATACACCATCTCGATCCCGGCGCCGCGCGCATCCATGGGAGTGGCGAAGGCTTGCGGTCGACCGTCGAGGACGATCTCCCCCGCATCGGGCGTGTAGACCCCGGAGAGGATCTTCATCAGGGTCGACTTGCCGGCGGCATTGTCGCCGACGAGACCGACCACCTCGCCGGCCGCGACCGCGAGGGAGACCTGACGCAGCGCCACCACCGCCCCGAAGCTCTTGGAAATGTTCCGCATCTCGATGAGCGGGACGGGAACGGTCATGGCTCGGCCTCCGACTCCGGTTCCTCCGTCTTGAGGACCCTCGCCCACTCCGTGACCCGACGATTCACGACGGTGTTGAGCAGGACCGCGAGCAGCAGGATGAGGCCGGTCGCGACCTGAACCCAGAACGGGTTCACGCCGAGCAGGTTCAGCCCGTTGCGGACGAAGTTGATGAAGAGCGCGCCCGCGACGGTGCCCGCGATGGTCGCCACGCCGCCGAAGAGGCTCGTGCCTCCGAGCACGGTCGCCGCGATGACCTCGAGCTCGAGCATGATCCCGGCATTGGGCGAGCCGTTCCCGAGGCGTCCGGTGAGCACGATGCCGGCAAGCGCACCGAGGAGCCCGATGGCACCGTAGACCGCGAGCTTGACCCCCCGAACGTTGATGCCCATCGCCCGGGCCGCCTCTTCCCGGCCGCCGACGGCGAGGGCATAGAGCCCGAAGCGGGTCTTGCTGAGCACCAGCCACCCGGCGATCGCCACGATGACCGCGAGCACGATCGGCGTGTGGACCGGACCGATCTTGCCGCGCCCGAGCCAGAGCACGAGGTCGTCCTTGACCGGGGTCGCGTAGCCGTCGCTCACGACGAAGGCGATGCCGCGAAGGGTCGTCAGCATGGCGAGGGTCACGACGAACGGTGGCAGACCGAGCTGCACGAAGTATCCGTTGGCGAGGCCGGAGACGAGTCCGAGCATCAGCACGGCGGGAATGACGACCCCGGTCGGCAGACCGAGTCCGAAGAAGGTGACGATGAGAACCGAGATGAGGGCCACGAGCGACCCGACGGAGAGGTCGATCCCGGCCGTCGCCATGACGAAGGTCATGCCCACCGCGATAACGAGGATCGGCGCCGCCTGCCGCGCCACGTTGAGGAAGTTGAGCCAGGTGAAGAAGTGCTCGGAGGCGAGCGACATCGCCACCAGCCACGCTCCGAGCGCAAGGAACAGCCCGTAGCGGACGGCGAGCAGACCGAGCCGGCGCCGGTCGAGCCCGGCCATCCGTTCTCGCATGGGTCTCGCGGTGCTTGCCATGATCAGGCCGTCGCCCGATCACGACGCGACCGGCGCCGTCGAAGAACCGGAGCACGCAGCCTCGCCGCGCGCTCCGGTCCTCGACCGCGACGTTGTCGTCGGATTACCGGAAGCTCTCCAGGTTGTAGGTCGTCACCACGTCCGGGTTGTAGCTGAACCGCGGGGTGATCTCCTTCCCGGCGAGGTGATCGACGAGGAGCCGAACCGCCGTCTCGCCTCCCACCGCGGGCTTCTGCTTGAGGAACCCGACGATCCGCCCGTCCTCGAGCGGCTTGATGAAGGGCTCGGGAATGTCGTCCCAGCCGAAGAACGCGATGTCGCGTCCCTGCGCCTCCGCCGCGGCGAGCCCGCCCTGGAGGGACGGATCGCCCGTCGCGTAGATGACGTTGATGTCGGGGTTGGCGGTCAGCATGTCCTCCGCTTCCGCCGTCGAACGCTCCAGGATGTTGCGCCCGTCCCCGGTCGCGACCACCTCGGCCCCCGGCACCGCCTTCAGGGCATCGATGAAGCCGTCGCGGCGCGCGAGCTGCACCTCGGAAGACGCGAGCATGATGCCGATCTTCGCCTTGCCGTCGAGCTTGCCGATGATCCAGCCGGCGACGAACTGGCCGAACGTGAAGGAGGCTTCATATTGCGGAACGCCGATCAGGGTGACGACGTGCGGGCTGTCGACCTTCGTATCCAGGGTCGCGATCGGGATATTGCGCTCGCCGGCCTCCGCGAGCACGCCGATGAGGGAGGTCGATTCGATCGGATCCACCACGATCGCGTCGACGTTGCGCGCGATGCAGTCCTCGACCTGGGTCACCTGCCGGCCGGAATCGGCCTGAGGGTCCAGCACGATCAGCTCCACGCCGAGCTCTTCCGCCGCCTTCTTGCCGCCCGCGACACTGGACTGGAAGTAGGCGATCTGCAGGCTGAAGGTGACGAAGCAGATCGTCTTGTCCGCGGCGGTTGCGGTGCCGGACACCGCCAAGGCGCCCGCGGCGGCCAGCAGTCCGGCCACTTTCATGGTTCTTTTCAACACTTTGCTCTCCCGGGTGCAATTCATTGAACTGCGGACGATATTGGACGCCCCATGGCAAGTCAACGCTCCCGCTCCGTGACGCTCGCCGCGACGCCTGACGTCACGGGGAAAGGGTCGCGCGTGGGTGGAGCCGGGGCGCTCCCCTCCTCCACTCCGGTTCTCTTCATGCGAGGAGCGTTCGCAACGACTGGCCGCGAGCCCGTTCGCGCCGCACGGCCGGCCGGCCGGGCGGCGCGAACGGGGGCTCGATCGGGGGCGCAAGTGGAGGCGCGCGCCGGCGGCTCAGTCGATCGTCACGCGGCCCGCACGCGGATCGACGGTGACCCGGTCGCCCGTCCGGATCGCGTCGGTGATGTCGCGTTCGAAGCGGTCCATGAACGGCAGGTCCGCGAACGCGGCGCCCTGCGCCATGATCGGATTCGCGAGGTTGAGGAGCAGCGCGGCCGGCGCCATGCCGCGGGCGCACATCTCGCGCAGCATCCAGGACGTGGCGACCCCGCCCTTGGCGGTGTTCAGGACAAGGACCCGGCCGACGTAACGTTCGCCGTGGAGCCGATGCCCGGGCCGCGAGAAGACGCCCGCGATCCGGTCGAGGTCGTAGCGCGCGCTGAAGTCGTCCTTCGCGACGAGCGCCTCGCCCGTCGCCTTCGACCCGATTCCGGGATGACCGCGGATGGTGCGCGGCACGGTCACATCCTCCCGTTGACGGCCGCCTCGATGCACGCCTCGGTGGTCGCGAGCACCGGGCGGTAACCGTAGCCGGAGACGATGTTGACGAGCTTCGCGGAGTTGCTGAGGAGGTTCGTCCACCCGTTCGCCCGCCCGAGCTCGCGGGCATACATCTGGTAGAAGCACACCCCCCGAAGGAGGATGGCGCCCGTGTCTTCGATGGTCGCGGTGATCCCCATCCGGTCGGCGGCCGCCTTGATCTCCGGCGACGTCGCGATGAGGAGCGCGGTCCGGGGATGGACCCGCTTGCCGGCCAGCGAGTCGGCGACCGTCTTGAGCTCGACGAGCGAGAGCTGCGGCGCCGCGAACACGACGACGTGCACCTCGTCCTCGTGGCGGCCGAACGATGCGTAGAACGCGTCGACGTCCTGCGGATCGATCCGGACCGGGTCGGGGGGCACCCCTTCGAAGACGCGCGCGAGATCCGGCGCTTCGGGGGTCACCCCCACCATGTGGAACAGGGGCACCGAGCCGTAGCTCGCGAGCGCCGCGCCGAAGTGCTTGAGCTCGTCCGACGTCGGAGCGCCGTCGATGCCGGCGATGACCGGCACCGTCCAGTAGTCGCCGGTCCGCTTCCCGATGACCGCTCCGAGCGCACCCCAGTCGCTCCACGTCCGCGGCCGGTGCCGCACCTCGAAGAGGTGGGTGCCGCGCCGGCGTTCGTCGAGGTGACAGCCATAGCGCGGCACCCGGCCGGTGAGCGCGGCGCAGAGAGCGGCCGGGCCGCCCTCGAAATTGCTCCGGGCGCCGAGCACGCTGTTCGCGTAGATCGTCGAGCCGGTGTCGCCGTAGGCGAGGTGCTCCCCCCGCACCGGCGGCAGCACCGACTGGTAATTGATGCACGTGTCGGTCATCAGGATGCCCATCGACTCGAACGCGGCGATGGCGCGGCGCTCGAGGGCGGCCATCCGCTCTTCCTGCCGCAACTTGCGGTAGGCGCAGAAGTCGATCCCGCGCGGATCGGTGACGGTCGGCACCCGGACCCGCCGCTCGGGTTCCGGCAGCCGGGAGATGGCTTCCAGCCACTCGACCCCGGACTCCCCGAGCGACTCGGTATCCGCCATCAGGTGCACGTGGGCGACCTCGACGAAGTCGCCGGCGTCGAAGAACCGGCCCACCTCCATCTGCTGGCGGAGCGCCTCGCGGCGCGCCGGCCCGTGGCGGCCATCGAGCATCGCCCGCTCCTCGCGGCCGAGCTTCATGGCGCCGGCCGGCCGGCGCCCTCGTCGGGCAGGTCCTCTTCCGACCAGCCGTCCATGCGGTCGCGGTAGAACGCGAGGCAGCCCGCGATGGCGGCCATCGCCGGGATCGGGCGTTCGTAGCTCCAGACCGCGTTCTGCGCCGTCCGGTCCCCCGCTTGCGCCGTCCAGTAGCTCGCATCCCCCTTGTACGGGCAGTGGGTGGAGTGGTCCGTCCGGGCAAGGAGGTCCATGCGCACGTCGTCCCGGGGGAAGTAGTGGACCGGGGGATGGTTCTCCTCGCGGAGCAGCACGGTGCGCGCGCTGTCCGCCACGATCCTGCCCCCGAGCTCGACCCGCACCCGCCGGGCGCACGCCTCCAGGTCGATGCGCCGCGGCGGGTGGTCGCCCGGGGTGGACCCGGTCGTCGATTGCTGTGCGGTCGCCATCGGTGGGATCTCCTTCAACAAGCTGCCGCCGATTCTTGCTCGCCCGGCGGGCACCGTCGAGTCCCCGGTCCTTCGGCCGCATGGCCTCCCGGCGACCGGGCCGGTCCGCCGGTGCGGTTCACCGGCCCGGCCGGAAACCCGTTCCTGAACCGGCGGCGGCGCGCGTCCGGCGCCGCGCGGCCGGCCACCCCCGGTCCGGCGCCGGCTCAGTCCGCCCCGAAGGCGGGGCCGTTCGGCCGGACGCGCATGCCGGGGCGAAGCCGGGTCCAGGGGAGCGCCCCCGGGTCGGCCACCATCGGCCCCGGCGCGACGCAGATCAGCACCTCGGCGGCGATGGGCTCGAAGTCGGCCCGGAAGTGCACCGAGCTCTTGTTCACGATGACCTTCCGGGTGGTGGGCTCGATGCCGCAGTGCCGGTACATCGCCTGGTCGGCGAGCTGCGCCTTGCGGCTCCCCACCAGGATCTGGATGTCGCGGATGCGAATGGATGCCATCGGCCCGAGGTTCATGCGCGCTCCGCCGTACATCGGCCCCGTTCCCGTGACCAGTCCGTCGCCGACCTGCTCGACCCGGAACTCCGCCTCGAACGGCGCATCGCCCGGAATGCCGGACTTGCCGCCGAGAGCGATGGTGATCGCGGACCCTGTCCCCGCTGCGTGCGCGGCGAGCGCGGCCTCGGGGTCGACCAGCATCCCGAGCGCGGCCTGCGGGGCGTCGTTCTCCACGAGCGCCCGCAGCATCCCGGTGGTGTCCGCGTTGCCGCCCGCACCGGGGTTGTCCTGGGTGTCGGCGATGACGACCGGCCGCGACGCGTTGCGCGCGATTTCGATGGCGGCCCGCACCCCGTCGCCCGGCGCGTAGAGCACCCCCTCGAACTCGCTCTCGCGGCGCTCGATCTCGTCCGCGATGGTCGCCGCGGCCCGTTCGGCCGCGGCCGCCGTGCGCCCGTACGCGAACACCGAAGGACCGCAGTGGTGGATGTCCGCGGCCGGGAAGCCCGCCGTCACCGTGAGGCTCGCCACGTCCCCGCCTTCGAGGTCGTCCCGCATCGCCATGATCGTCTGCATGGGCTCGGATGTCGTGCACTGCCACGTGATCGGGATGATGAACGGGATCTGGCGAAACGCCTTGTGCACCGCCCCGGAGCCGGCCAGCAGGCCGTCGAGGTGCAGGGCCGTCCGCCGGCCCGTCTCGGCCATGTCGATGTGCGGGTAGGTCCGGTAGCCGACGAGGACGTCCGAGTTGTGCACCATCTCCGGCGTCGTGTTGGAATGGAAGTCGAGCGAGGCGACCACCGGCACGTCGTTCCCGACGAGCGAGCGCACGCGGCGCAGAAGCTCGCCCTCCCCGTCCTGAAGGTGCTCCGCCACCATGGCCCCGTGCAGGCAGAGATAGACGGCGTCGAAGGGCTGCGCCGCCCGCAGCCCGTCGAGGATGAGCCCCGCGATGTGCTCGTAGGCATGCTCGGTGACGTACGAGGACGGCGAGGTCGCACCCCAGGTCGTCGGCAGCAGGCGGTGCCCGGCCCGCTCCGCCTCGTCGATGAACCCGGCGATCGAGATGTTGATGCCCCGCATCCGGTCCGGAAGACCCGGGCCCGTGGTGAGCCCCGGCCACGGCCCGTCCGCCCGGAAGTCGTCGAGGGTCGCGAGCGAGGGTGCGAAGGTGTTGGTCTCGTGCTGAAAGCCGCCAATCGCGATGCGTGCCATGCGTTCGTCTCCTGCTGTTCGTCGCGGCCGCGCACGTGCGTGCCGGCCGGCCACTCGGGTCGGTGTACGGTCCCGTTCCCGGGAAGTCCTCGCGTCCGGAGTCAGGCCATCCTGGGGCCGTTCTTCCATACCTCGTAGACGGCGAGGGTCTCGGCGTTCGGCGGGTAGCTCTCGGTGACCGAGAAGCCCGCGCGGATGCGCTCCTGGACGAAGGTCTCGAGCCGCTCCTGCTCGACCGCCCCCGCCGCCACGTCCTCGACCATGGCCTGCGGGATCACCACCACTCCGTCGCCGTCGCACACGAGCACGTCGCCCGGGACGACCGCCACCCCGCCGCACCCGATCGGCACCTGGCGGTCGCCCATCGCGAGCCCGGTGATGTTGGGCGGGGCGGCGCGCCCGTTGCACCAGACGGGGAGCCCGGTCGCGATCACCGCCTCGGCGTCGCGCGTCGCGCTGTCCGTGACGCAGGCCGCAACCCCGCGCACCCGCAGCCGCTCGGCGAGGATGTCGCCGAGGGTCCCCACGTCCCCGTTCCCGAGTCCGTCCATGCACAGGATCGACCCTGGGGGGCAGTCCTCGATGGCCACCCGCTGGTGGTTGTCGGGCGAGCCGAGGATCGACGGATCCGAGAGGTCCTCGCGCATGGGAATGAAGCGCACCGTGTACGCCTCGCCGACGATGCGCCCCTGGTCGGGGGCGAGCGGGCCGACCCCGCGCATGGCGGTGGCCCGCAGGCCCCGCTTGATGAGCTGCATGGTGACGGTCGCGGTGCTGCAACCGGCGAGCGCGTCGCGGATCTCGGGCTTCATGGAACCTCCCGGAGGGCGCCGAACGGCGTTGATTGGATGGAGAGCGCAAACCCGGGCATGATCCGGCCTCGACACCGGCCGCGCAAGAGCATGCACGACGGACGCACGGCGGCGGCGCGTAGGGAGACGCCGACCCGACCCCCAAACAACCCGGAGGGAAGACCATGACCGGAACCGAGAGCACCACGGTAATCCGCCACGCGGCCTGGATCGCGGGCTGGGACGGGGAGGGGCATCGCTACCTCCGGGACGGGGACGTCGCGTTCACCTCCGATCGCATCGTGCACGTGGGCGGGCGCTACGAAGGGTCCGCGGACCGCGAGATCGACGGCTCGCACCGATTCGTGATGCCCGGCCTCATCAACATCCACTCGCACCCGCACACCGAGCCCGCGTCCAAGGGGGTGCGCGAGGACCACGGGGTTCCCGGGATGTACGACACGGGGCTCTACGAGCGCTCCTGCGCCTTCTCCCTCGACGAGCCGGGCCGCCAGGCGGCGATGGAGCTGGCCTACGCCGAGCTCCTCCTCTCCGGCGTCACCACCGTGGTGGACCTCTCGAGTCCGGTCGAGGGATGGCTCGACTGCGCCGGCCGCAGCGGCCTCCGGGCGTACGTCGGCTCGTTCTTCGCCGACGCGTTCTGGAAGCTCAAGAACCGCCACGAGCTCGGGTTCGACTGGGACGAGGCGCGCGGGCGGCGCGACTTCGAGGCCTCCATCCGGATCATGGACCTCGCGGAGCAGCACCCGAGCGGGCGCCTTCGCGGCATCGTCTATCCGGGCCAGATCGAGACCTGCACCGAGGAAACCCTCCGCGACGCGGCCGCCCACGCGCGCGAGACCGGACGCCCGCTCACCACCCACCTCTCGCAGTCGAAGCTCGAGTTCCTCGAGATCGTGCGCCGGCACGGCAAGACGCCGCTCGAGTACGCCGCCGACATCGGCTTCCTCGGCCCCGACACGATCCTCGGACACTGCATCTTCATCGACGAGCACCCGGACATCCGCTGGCGCACGACCGGCGACCTCGACCGGCTCCCCCGCCCCCGGACCACCGTCGCGCCCCCGGCCCCCCCCTGGCCCCCGCCCGGCGCCCCCGACCGGCTCGTCGACTCCGGAACCAGCGTCGCCCACTGTCCCTCGCCCTTCGCCCGCTACGGGCACGCGATGGCCCACTTCGGCCGCTACCGGGCGCGCGGAGTCAACCTGGGCATGGGGACCGACGTCGCTCCGCACAGCCTCGTCGAGGAGATGCGGCTCGCCATCATTCTCGCCCGGGTGATGGCGAGCAACATCCGCGCACTCGATACCGGGGAGATGTTCCGGGCCGCGACGGTGGGCGGGGCGACGGCCCTCGGGCGCGACGACCTCGGACGGCTCGCTCCGGGGGCGAAGGCGGACCTCGTGCTCCTCGACCTCGACCACCCGGCGATGAAGCCGGTGCGGGACCCGCTTCGGACCTTCGTCTTCGAGGCGGCGGACCGGGCGGTCCGCGAGGTCTACATCGACGGCGAGGCGGTGGTCGCGGACGGCAAGCCCCTGCACCTCGACCCCGAGGGAGCGGGCGCCCGGCTCGACGAAGCGCAGGCGCGCATGCTCGCCGCAGCGCCCGGACGCGACTTCCTCGGCCGCACTGCAGAGGAGATCGCGCCCCACTCCCTGCCGCTGTAGCCGCTGTAGCCGCTGCCGGACGGCCGGGGCGGGCGAGAACCGCTCCGCCCCCCCTTCCGGCTCGCGCGGTCCCGGCCGGGACCGTTATCCCGGCGCCACCGCCCTTTCCGGGGCCGGCACCTCCCCCGCCCCCGCCTCCTCGTTGCCGCCGGACGCCTCCGGCGCGACGTCGCCGTTCGCGGCCGGCGCGATCTTCTCGGTCAGCCCGAAGTCGTCGAGGATCGCGTACAGGGCCGGGACCAGGAACAGCACCTGGAAGGTGGCGGCAGCGAGGCCGAACCCGAGGCTCGTGACGAGAGGCTTCATGACCTGGGCCTGGAGGCTCGTCTCGGTGAGGAGCGGCAGGATGCCGGCCACGGTGGTGAGGGAGGTGAGCAGGACGGGGCGGAACCGCTGCCGGGCGGCCCGCCGCGCCGCGTCGGCGGCGGACTCGCCGGCCCGCCGGTGGATCTTGATGAACGCGACGAGCACGATCGAGTTGTTCACCACCACCCCCGCGAGCGAGGCGAAGCCGACCATGCTCGGCATGGAGAGGTCGAGACCGAGCGCGAAGTGCCCCCAGATCGCCCCGACGAGCCCCGCCGGGATCACCGCCATCACCAGGACCGGCTCGACGTAGCTCCGGAACTGGAAGCACAGGAGCAGGTAGACGGCGGCGAGGCCGAGGAGGAAGTTTCGCTGCAGGGACGCCGCGCTGACCGCCGCCTCCTCCGCCTGTCCCTCGAGCGCCGACGAGACTCCGGGGTACCGCGCCTCGAGCTCCGGCAGGAACCGCGTCCGGGTGTCGCCGACAATCTCGTCGGCGTTCGCCACGTCGGTGTCCACGTCGCCCCGGATCGTGACCGCGCGCCGACCGTCGACGCGATGGACGCGGGCGTAGCCGCGCGTCGACTCGATCGTCGCCACCGCGTCGAGGGGTACCTGGTCCCCCGCCGGGAGGGTGATGGTGAACTGGGAGAGGTCCGCGAAGCTGTCGCGATCTCCCCGGGACAGCCGGATGTTGATCTCGTAGTCTTCCGGTCCAAGCTGGACCTCGGCCGCGTTCCGGCCGTGGAAGGCGGCGCGGAGCTGCCCCGCCACCGCGGCGGCATTGAGCCCGAGGGCGAGCGACCCCTCGCGAAGGCGCAGCCGCGCCTCGGGCTTGCCGGGACGAAGGTCGTCCGTGAGGTCCCGCACCCCGCGATAGCCGCCGAGCCACGCGAGCAGCTCGGTCGAGGCGGCCTTGAGCTCCCCGAGGTCCTCGCCCAGCAGCCGGATGTCGATGGGCCGGCCGCCGGGTCCGAGCTGGGGCTCGGTGAACTTGAGGGAGATGACGTCGGAGACCTCTCCCACCATCTCCCGCCACCGATCGACGACGTCGTCGAGCCTCGCGTTGCGGGTCTCGGAGGGGAGCAGATCGACGGTCACCGTCGCGATGTGGGCCCCCGATTCGTGGGCGTCCTCGTTGCGGTTGTACTGGACCCCGACGTTGCGCACGAGGTTGCGTCCGTCCGGCTGCCGGGGGGCGTATTCCTCGCCCACCCGGCGCACGGCGCGCACGATCTGGTCCACGATCGTTTCGGTCCGGGCGAGCGGCGTGCCCTGGGGAAGGAGCAGCCGCGCCTCGAGGACGTTGCCCTCGATGTCGGGGAACGCCCGGAACTTGATCTTGCCGCCCGCCACCATGGCGAGCGACGCGACGAGAAGGCCCACGATGAGGCCCACCGTGAGATAGCGCCAGGAAACGGCCGCATCCACCAGGCGCCCCACGAACCCTTCGGTGAAGCGGGCAAGACCCGCGTCGAAGCGGGCGCGGAACCCTCCGCTTCCGGCCCGGTCCGCGGCACGCAGGGTTCCCATCAGGTGGTGCGGAAGGATGAGGAACGCCTCGACCAGGCTGAACGAGAGGGTGAGGATCAGGATGATCGGCATGAACTTGAGGACCGATCCGATGTCCCCCCGGAGGAAGGCGAGCGCGCCGAAGACGGCGATGGTGGTGAAGAACGAGGAGAGCACGCCCGGGGCCACCTCCTTCGTTCCCGTGACCGCGGCCTCGAGCGGAGAGAGACCCGCCCGGCGGTGGCGGGCGATGTTCTCCGCGATGACGATCGCGTCGTCCATCAGCAGGCCGACCGCGATGAGAAGCGCCACCATGGTGATCATGTCGAACGAGTAGCCGAACGCCGCCATGCCGGCGAAGGTCCCCATGAAGGCGACGGGAAGCCCCGCGGATACCCAGAACGAGTAGCGGAGCCCGAAGAACAGCCACATCACCAGGAACACGAGGGCGAGCCCCTGGACGCCGTTGCGAAGCAGCATGGACAGACGGTCGCGGACGATGGACGCCACGTCGCGGGTGATCTCGAAGGCCATGCCGGGCGGCGCGCGCGCGCGTTCCGTTTCGACGTAGTCCCGCAGGGAGTCGATGACGTCGAGGATGTCGTCGCCCTTGCCCTTCTCCACGGCGAGGAAGGCGGCCCGCTGGCCGTTGAAGAAGGCCCGGTCCTCCTCGCGCTCGAAGCGATCGGTGATGGCGGCGATGTCGCCGAGCCGGACCGCGGCGCCGCTCCTTGAAGCCACCACCACCAGCCCGTCGAAGTCCCGGGGGCGCCGCCGCTCGTCGTCGAAGCGGATGAGCACGGTGGACTCCCGGGTCTCGACGGTGCCGACCGGCAGCTTCAGGCTCTGCGCGGCCACCGCATCGGCGAGGTCCCGCAGACTCAGGCCGAACTGGCGCATGGTCGAAGCCGGCACCTCGATTCCGACCTGACGTTGCGAGAAGCCGCGGATGGTCACCTGGGCCACCCCGCGCATTCCCAGCAGATCGTCCTTCATGCGCTCGGCATAGGCCTTCAGGCCCTCGGGCCGAAGCGGACCCGCGACCGCGATGAACGCGACGAAGTCCGAGCGACCGAGCTGGCGCACCACCGGCTCCTCGGCCGCGTCGGGCAGTTCGGTGATGGCGTCCACCTTCGACTTCACGTCGTCGAGGAAGCGGTCGAGGTTGCGTCCTTCGCGCATGACGAGGGTGGCGATCGCGACCCCTTCCCGGGCCTCGCAACGGGTCTCGTCCCGGTTGTCGATGCCGTCCGCGGCATCCTCGATCCGCTGGCAGATGGCCTCTTCGACATCCACCGCGGTCGCCCCCGGGAAGGGGACCCGCACCTCGACGGACCGGGCCGGAACGTCGGGGAACGTCTCGCGCTTGACGGTCGGCGCGAACGAGAGCCCGACCACGAGGAAGGCCACCATCAGCAGGTTGGCGGCCGTGGGATGGCCGGCGAAGAAACGGATCATGGCCGGCTCGTCTGACCGAAGTGGGGCCGTTTGCCGGAACGCCGAAGCGCGTTCATGGCCGGTTCACTGGACCGGGGTGGTCCCGACCGCCTCGGCGACGAGGGCGACGAGCGCTTCCTCGTCCTCCTCCGGTGCGAGCCGCATCCCGTCGACGGCGAACGGCAGGTCGGAGACGACGACCCGTTCGCCGGCCTCGATCCCGCTCGCCACGACAACGAAGTTGGTCTGCATGAATTCCGTCTCGACCTCGCGAATGCGCAGCCGCCCCTCGGAATCGACGACCCGGACCGCGCGGCCGTGCAGCGCGCTGCGAGGAACCACCACCGCGCCGTGTCGCGGCGGTCCGCGAATCTCGACCTCGACGTACATGTTCTTCACGAGCGGCGGCCGCCGGCCGGGGCCGGTCCGACGGTAGGGATCGTCGACCGCGACGATGACCCCGACCGTGCGGGTGCGCGGGTCCACCGTGTCGCTGATCCGCTGGAACCGCGCCGGCCACTGCGTTGCTCCGCGTCCGGTTCGAAGCCGGACCGTCGCCTCGAGATCCACCACCTCGCGAATGCGCGCCATCGCAAGCATCGGTTCCTGCAGGGGAAGGTTCAGCTCGGCGGGAACGAGGGTCAGCAGGGTCCCGATCGGTACCTGGGCGTTGACCTCCGCCACGTCGAGGCTGTCCGCGACGACCAGGACCTTGCCCCGGGCGGCGAACTGGGCCTGCTCGACGTTGACCTCCGCGATGCGGCAGTCGAAGGGGGCGACGATCGTGGTCCGTTCGAGGTCGCGCCGCGCCGTCTCGAGCTGGGCGCCGAGCTGATCGCGGGTCGCCTCGAGCACCGAGCGCTCCGCGGGCAGCAGGTTCATCGCGTTGCGAAGGTTCTGAAGCGCCTGCTCGCCGGCGAGCACCGCCCGTTCCTCCTGGTCCACCGTGGCCTGGGAGACCGTCCCCTGGCGGACGAGGCTCTGCTTGCGCTCGAGCTCCTTGCGGGCCAGATCGATGCTTCGATCCTCGATGGCGAGCGAGCGCCTCGTGTTCGCCTCGCGCACGTCCAGCACCGCGAGCTGGGCCTCCGTGGACCGGATGCTCGCCTCGATCTGCGCGATGGCGAGGCGGTAGTCGGTGGGGTCGATGCGAAGGAGCTCCGTGCCCGCGCGCAGGAGGGCCCCCTTCGCGAGCTCCGGGTGGCGGTAGATGACGGTGCCGCTCACCTCGCCGACCGCTTCCCAGACCCGCCCGGGCTGCGCGCTGCCGTAGCCGAGGGCCCGCGGCACCACGTCCACGGACGGCACGGTCACCACCCGCACCGGGGTCGTCCGCTCCTCGGGGGGCAGGCGCCGGGGGCCTTCCCGGGTCTGCACCGCGTACCCGACCACCGCCGCCGCGACGGCGACGGGCACGACGAAGAGCATTGCTCGGGCGAGCCGGCGAAGGAGCTTTCGCATCGTGATCCGTCCAATCCCGGGCGCCGTCGCGCCGGCGGCACTTCGAAGACACCGGCACCCCGCGCCGCATCCGGTCCGGCGCCGAGTTCCAGCCTCGCACCGTTGCGGGAGACGATCAACCGACTTTACTCCACTTTACGTTCGCGAACCCCGGGCTCCTTGAGGAGCCCCGATCTTCACGGATGGGTCAAGTTTGCAAATCGGTTGCAGGAACGGAACGTACGAGGCGGCCACCGCTACGGAACGGCCGGGCCCCGAACCAGGATGGGTGGCCTCGAACAGGTCTCGTCGGCCCGAGACGCAACCTCGCCAGACATCGCGTCCATGCACCGTTCGCGGTACGGATCGACGACCAGCCGCATCGGTCGTCCCGCCGGCATGCCCTGGCGCCCGAATTCGCATTCCTGACGGCCTCGGCGCGCGCCCCTCCCGGAGAAATGTCGACGCCGCTTGATGATGGCGCGCCCGAATGACGCTAAACTCGCCCGACTCGACCAGAAAACGCCCCGAACCTCCGGAGGATTGGAACCAATGAGGCATTCACGAATTTCGCAAGGGCTCGTCGCGGCCGCGGTCGCCGGCTTCGTGTCCGGGTCGGCGCTCGCCGACACCAGCACGTTCCGGGCGGTGGTCCACGCCGACCTCAAGAACATCGACCCGATCTGGACGACGGCCTACATCAGCCGGAACCACGGCTACATGATCTGGGACACCCTCTTCGCATCGGACGAGAAGTTCGAGATCCAGCCCCAGATGGCCGAGTCCGCCAGCGTGAGTGAGGACGGCCTGACCTACACCATCAAGCTCCGTCCGGGCCTCAAGTGGCACGATGGAAGCCCCGTCACCCCCGATGACTGCATCGCCTCCATCCAACGCTGGGGACAGCGCGACGGAATGGGTCAACAGATGATGGCCGTCGTCGAATCGATGGAGGCGGTCGACGACCTGACCTTCACCATCAAGCTCAAGGAGACCTGGGGTCTGGTGCTGGCCGCGCTCGGCAAGATGAGCTCCAACGTCCCGTTCATGATGCCGAAGCACCTCGCCGAGACCGATCCCTTCGAGCAGGTCCCGGACAGCATCGGCTCCGGCCCCTACGTCTTCGTCAAGGACGAATGGGTCCCGGGCAGCAAGGTCGTCTACGTCAAGAACCAGGCCTACGTGCCGCGCGACGAGCCGCCCAGCGCAGCGGCGGGCGGCAAGCACGTCTACGTCGACCGGTTCGAATGGCACTACATTCCCGACCACCAGAGCGCGATGAACGCGATCGTCAATGGCGAGGTGGATTACTGGGAAGCGGTGCCGGCCGACCTCGCTCCCGTGGTGGATGCGGCCGACGGCGTGAAGATCCTGCAGGCCGACCCCTACGGAAGCCAGGGCTGGATGCGCATCAACCACCTGCATCCCCCATTCGACAACAAGACCGCCCGGCAGGCCATACAGCTCGTCGTCGATCAGGAGACCTACCTTCAGGCGATCGTCGGCACTCCGGATCTCTACAAGGTGTGCCCCGCGTTGTTCATGTGCGACACCCCGTACGCATCGGATGCGGGCTCCGACCGGGTGATGATGCAGGACTTCGACAAGGCGAAGGCCATGCTGGCGGAGGCGGGCTACAACGGCGAGAAGATCATTCTCATGCACCCGACCGACATCGCCACCTTGAACGCGGCGACGCAGGTGACGGCCCAGTTGCTGCGCGAGGCCGGCATCAACCTCGAAGTGCAGGCGATGGACTGGTCGACCCTGACCTCGCGCCGCGCCGAGAAGAAGGCACCGGAGGAAGGCGGCTGGCACATCTTCCACACCTCGTGGATCGCGCCCGACCTCATCAATCCGGTCGCGAACATCGGCGTGTCCGGCGGGGGCGTCGACAAGGCGTGGTTCGGCTGGCCGACCGACCCCGAAATCGAGGCGCTCCGGCAGGCGTTCGCGCGCGAGAGCAACCCCGCGAAGCAGAAGCAGCTCGCCTCGCAGGTCCAGGAGCGGGCGATGGACTCGGTGACCTACATCCCGATCGGCCAATACCTCCAGTATCGGGCGATCCGGGACAACGTGTCCGGCTTCCTGTCCGCCCCGGTCCCGTACTTCTGGAACCTTTCCAAGAGCTGATCCGGACCTGATCCGACGGTGGAGGCACTCCCCTGGTCGGAGCCTCCACCGTCGGGCCGGACGACCCGAAGCCCGGGGAGCGCCTGCTCCCCGGGACACGCTCTGACCGGGGTCCGATCCGGAAGGGAGCAATGAACGATGAGCGCAACTTCAGCCGCCGCCCTCGAATTCCCGGCCGCCGCGAACCGGAGCGGACCCGCGGAGCACGTCACCATCAACCCGCTCGGCAACGCGCTGGGGGCGGAGGTTGGAGGGCTCGACCTCGCCCGTCCGCTGACCCCGGCGGAGCTCGATGCAGTGCGGGGAGCAATTCAGTCTCACCACCTTCTCTGCTTCCGCGACCAGCGCCTCGACAGTGACGAGCAGGTCGCGTTCTCGAAGCAGCTCGGCCCGCTCGAGGTCTTCCCCGAGAAGGACAAGACCAAGGGCGAGAGCACCGTGTACAACGTCGCGAACGTCTCACCGGAGGGCGAGCACCTGCCGGTCGACGACCACCGGGTGGTCTTCCAGAAGGTGAACGCGCGCTGGCACACCGACAGCTCGTACCGCTACATCCCCTCCTTCGTCTCGATCATGTACGCGATCCGGGTGCTCCCCGAAGAGGCGACGGGCGGCGAGACCGAGTACTCCAACATGCTCGACGCCTACGACGCGCTTGCGGACGAGATGAAGGCGCGGATCGAGCCGCTCCACATGGTCCACTACTTCGAATTCGGGCGGCGCCTGTTTCCCGAACTGCCGCCCGTCTCCCACCACGAGCGCGTCCACGTTCCCCCGACCTGCCACCCGCTCGTCCGCGTCCACCCGGACCGAGGCTACCGCCGCTCGCTCTTCTTCACGACGAACGCCGGCAACGAGGTGAGCGGGATGTCGATGGAGGACGGGGTGGCCCTGCACCGCCGGCTCGCGAGCCACGTCTCGCGGCCCGAGTTCTGCTACAAGCACCGGTGGCGGCCGAACGACCTCGTGCTCTGGAACAACCGGGTGCTCATGCACCGCGCGAAGGGCTACGACATGGCCCGGTACCCGCGCGTCTTCCGCCGCACCACGGTGGCAGGAACGGAAGCGGTCCTCGGCCCCTACTCGCAGGCCGTGCAGGGCAAGGTCCGCCCGCTCGACACGGTCTTCAAGAGCTGAAAAGGATTTCCGGCTTCCACCCTCCGTCGGCGCCCGCGGATCGGTCACGATTGGACCCGGCCGTTCGAGTTCCAATCGTGCGCTCCGGAGCGGGTTCGCGAGGTTTCCGTACCCCGAGTCCGGAAGATTCCGGGCGGCGACCTCGTCTTCGCGGACGCAGGCAGCCCGGGCACGACCCGCACCATGCGTCAACGCTTTCGTGATCGACGTGATGCACGAGCTTGCACCCGACACCTTCGAGCGCGACGGCTATGTGGTGGTTCGCGGTCTCGTCGATCGCCCGGGCGTCGACGGGATGCGCGAGGCCGTGCTGCGCGCCCTGGACCCGCTGCAGGGACCGGCGGAGTTCGAGGCCGACGTGGGGTATCCCGGCTCGCCCCCCAGCCGCGATGCGGTGGGGGGGAACACTCCGCGGCGGCTGCTGCACGCCTACTCGCGCGGATCGATCTTCCGCCGGTGGTCGACCGCGCCCGAGCTGGCATCGATCCTGCGCGGCGTGATGCGCGAGGATCGCATCGAAATGTCCCAGAGCCATCACAACTGCGTGATGACCAAGCAGCCCGGATTCAGCAGCTCGACGGCGTGGCATCAGGACATCCGGTACTGGTCGTTCGATACGCCCGATCTCGTCTCTGTGTGGCTCGCCCTCGGTTCCGAGCGCGAGGAGAACGGCGCGCTGCGGGTGATTCCGGGCAGCCACCGGCTGGAGCTCGACCGGGGCCATTTCGATCGCCATCTGTTCCTGCGTCCGGAGCTCGAGAAAAACCGCGAGCTCATCTCGACGGCGACCCTCGTGGAGCTGGAAGCGGGCGATGCTCTGCTGTTCCACTGCCGGCTCTTCCACGCGGCCGGCATGAACTCTTCGGGAGAGGTCAAGCTCTCCGCCGTGTTCACCTACCACGCCGATGGAAACCGGCCGATCCCGGGCACGCGTTCCGATCGGTATCCGTCGGTTCCTATCTGATCCGAATCTGATCCGAGAGTGTCCGGTGCCGAGACGGGCTAGAACCGGGCCCTGACGAACACGGAGATCGCGTGAACCGGGTCGTGCCCGGAGCGCTCCCGCCGTTGGAGCTCCAAGCGAACGCTTGCCGTTCCGGTCGATCCCAGACGGCCACCCAACCGAAGGAGCCGCTCGTTGGCGCCGTACAGGCTCATTGCCCCGAACGGCGTCAGCACCCCGCTGCTTCCGGGCATCGCAAAGCCGTAGGCAAGCTCCGCGTCGAGGCGCTCCGCGAGAGCATTGCGCCGGAACGGCTCGGTCGTGCCGAAGTCCCACGGACGCGACGCTTCCTGTGCGGACCTTCCCCAGCTCCGCGCCAGAGTGACCGACGGGCCACGGCCGAAAGCCCCCGGGTCAAGGCGCACCTGTCCGCCGATGCCCCATTCCCGCAGCGACCCGTCTTCGTGGAAGGCGAGCATGCGGCTGTGGCTTTCCGCGCTCCATCCCGTATCCGGATTGCGGAAACGCATGCCGGACCCCAACTCCAGGCCGGCCCCGGTCTCTCCGTCGCCGCCGTCCAGGCGCAGGCCAAGCTCCCCCCAGGACGTCAGCTTGCCTCCGGAGGAAAGCAGGTGGTCGTAGCTGGCTTCGGCACTCGTCCTCAGACGGTGCATGTTCAGCGCCTGCGCACCCAGGTCCGTTCCGGCGCCCGCAACGTCCAGGCGCGCGACGACGAATTCTCCCTTGAGCGCCACCGTCGTGTCTTTCCACCCGGGCAGCCGGCCGACCACCCCGGCCGCCCCCAGATCCAGCGTCGCCTCGCTCGACCTGCGCTCCCCGGCGATATCCTCCGAGATGCCGAAGTCTCCCCACGCGCGGCCCGCGGTACCCCACACGTCCACGTTGCGCGTCAACGACCACGCGAAATAGGGGTGAATGCCGGTCAGGGCCAGGTCGAGCTCACCGCCGGTGTCTCCGCCCGTCCCGTCCGTCAGGTAGTCGACCAGGGTCCGCGACCGGGAGATGGATACGCCGGCGAGGGCGGTGGGGCCCAGTTCCGCGTCAACCCCGAACTCGACGTTCAGCGCCTCGCCGTCCCAGGTTGTCACGCCGGAATGACCGTCCCCGTTCAGGCTGACGTAGTCACCGCAGCCCCACAACGACGGACGGTCCGTGCCGCCGGCCTGTTCCCTCGACGACAAGAGAAAGGACCAGTCGCGGAGCACCTGCTCCCGGACCGGCCCATCGAGGTCCTTGGCATCCCATGCCGAACCGTTGAATCCGAGAGAGGGGGCTGGCAGACCCGATGACAGGTCGGCGACCGGGTTGAGGTTCGAGAACATCCGATCGACGCGGCACCTGAAGGAGCTGAATGCGAGGGCCCGTCCCGCCACGGGAAGCAGCGTGCGGGTGACGAGATCGGCGCGCCGCTCGAGGTCGTCGGAGATCGTACCGACCCCCAGACCGTCCGCGATCGTCGCCCCGACCGCGCCACGCAACCGCACCGTGAACTCTTCTGCGGGCTCAATCATCGCGTCCCGCGTCGTCGCCACCCGGATGGTCCGGGTCCGCTTCCCCGGGGCGAAGCGAAGCGTGCCCGACACCCCGCGGTAGTCCTCGCCCGCCCGCGCCGTACCGTCTTGCGTCGTGTACGAGACCGTCGCTGCCCGAGCGCTCGACGGAGACAACGTCACCACGAACTCCGCCGTCTCTCCCTCCACAACGGACGCGTCCGAAATGCTCAGCGCGGGCAGTCGATCCGCCAGGATCGTCCCGGTGCCCGTCCCGTCATCAAGCGTCGCCCCGGACGGATCGTGCAGCCGAACCGTGAACGTCTCGGCGGGCTCCGACGTCGCGTCCCGCGTCGTCGCCACCCGGATGGTCCGGGTCCGCTTCCCCGGGGCGAAGCGAAGCGTGCCCGACACCCCGCGGTAGTCCTCGCCCGCCCGCGCCGTACCGTCTTGCGTCGTGTACGAGAC
>MKWU01000331.1_pt1 | contig 90749 bp, 96 predicted proteins | sample 809101 | NCBI WGS metagenome assembly MKWU01 (sample SAMN05860141, study PRJNA318959) | sponge metagenome | host: Aplysina aerophoba | place: Slovenia: Piran, Adriatic Sea, Gulf of Piran | collected 2013-05-07
CCCCGGCCTCGCCCTCGCCCCCGCGGCCTCGCCCAACGGCCTCGCGGTGCTCGATGGCCGCGAGGCTCCCGAAGCCGGCGCCACCGCCTGGCTCTGCGAGAACATGGTCTGCCAGCTCCCCGCCGCTTCCCCCGCCGAACTGGCCGCGCAAATCACCGAGGCGTTCCCGCCAATCCCCACTGAGTCAGCGGAGGCATCCCCATGACCGCACCTTCCCCCGTCCTCGAAGTCACCGACGAGACCTTCTCCGAGGCCGTCATCGATGAATCGAACAACCGCCCCGTCGTTGTCGACTTCTGGGCGGAGTGGTGCGGCCCCTGCCGCGTCCTCAGCCCCATCATCGAGGCGGTCGCGGCCGAGTTCGGCGATGACGTGCTCCTGGCCAAGCTCGATACCGACCGCAACCCCCAGACGTCCGCGACCTACGGCATCCAGGCCATCCCCTCGGTCAAGGCGTTCGTCGATGGCGAGGTCGCGAACGAGTTCGCGGGCGCCCTCCCCGAGGAACACGTTCGCGCCTTCTTCGCCCAGCTCGTGACCACCCCCAGCGAGATGGCGGCCGCCGAAGCTGAGGAGATGGCCGCCTCCGGAGACCTCGCCGGCGCCGAGGCGCGCTACAACGAGATGCTCGAGGAAGACGCAGAGAACGCCGACGCCCTCACGGGGCTCGCTGCCATCCTCCTCGAACGCGACGACCGCGAGGGGGCGGAAGAACTGCTCGAGCGCGCTGGCAGCGACCGTCGCGCCAAGGCCCTCCGCCACCACATGTTCCTGGAGGAGTTCGCGGGTAAGCACGACGCCCCCGCGCTTGAGGAGGAGGCCCGGCTCGACCCAACCGACCCGCGCGCCCGTTACCGCTGGGGCGTGATGCTGGCTGCCTACGGCCGGTACGAGGAAGCGCTCGACGAGTTGCTTGAGTCCGTACGCCTCGACCGCCGCTTCGCCGACGATGCCGCGCGCAAGGCCGTGCTCGCCGTCTTCGACATCCTCGGCCTTGAGAGCACCCTCGTCCGCGAGTACCAGCGCCGCCTCACCCAGCTCCTCTTCTAGCCCGGCTTCCCAGCCATCTCCCGGCGATGGCTGGTCTATTGACCGCGCGCATAGGAAGATGAGCCTTCGAAAATGACGGAGAGTCCCCGAATTATGATCATTCACATGGTCGAAGGCGCCACCGATGAGCAGACCGACCGCGTTATCGACCGAATAGTCGGCGACTACGGTCTCCAGTGCCAGACGATGGTTGGAGCAGGCAGTATCGTCATCGGCGTCAAGGGCATGGCGGGCATCGTCGACGAGGGGCGCGTGACCGAGCTCCCCGGCGTCGACCGCGTCATCCGCATCACCGAGAAGTACAAGGACGCCAGCCGCAACTTCCACCACGAGGACACCATCATCAACGTGAACGGCACGCTGGTGGGCGGTTCCAACCTCACCATCTTCGGCGGCCCCTGCGCCATCGAGACCGAGGAGCAGGCCGTCGAGTCCGCCGTTCTGGCCCGCGATGCCGGCGTCGACATCCTCCGCGCCTTCGTCGACAAGTCCCGCACCAGCCCCTACGACTACCGTGGCCTCGAGATCTCTCGCGGCCTCGAGATTGTGAAGGCGATGAAGGCGGCCACCGGCCTTCCCGTCGTCTGCGAGCTCATCGACCTGCGCCACCTCGATGCCTTCCTTGAGGCCGGCATCGACGTCGTCCAGATCGGCGCCCGCAGCGCCCAGTACTCCCCCCTCCTTGAGGAGCTCTCCCGCATCCGCACGCCCGTCGTGCTCAAGCACGGCTTCGGCAACGACCTCAACGAGTGGCTCTGCGCCGCCGCCTACATCATGTCCGGGCTCGACCGCGAAGGGCGCCACACCGGTGAAGGCAACCCGAACGTGATCCTGTGCTACCGCGGCATCCGCTCGTTCGAGTCCGAGACGCGTTTCGCAGCCGACATCTCGATGATCCCGGTCGTGCGCGGCAAGTCGCACCTCCCCCTCATCGCCGACCCCTCCCACAGCTCCGGCGACCGTGGCCTCGTCGAGCGCGTCTCCTACGGCTTCGTGGCCGCGGGGGCGAACGGCCTCGAGTTCGACATCCACTGCAACCCCGAGGAAGCCCTCTGCGATGGTCGCCAGGCCGTGCGCGAGGAAGCAGGGCGCATCGTCTCCCGCGCCCGCCAGATACACGATCTCCTTGCCGAAGACGGCGTCGCGGGCGGCGTCGCGGGCGGCGTCGCGGCCGCCGCCGCCGTCTCGAAGTAGACGGCCTTCCGCTCGACGATGCTCCTGAAGCGAGACACGCTTGAGGGCATCGCCGAGGGGCGCATCACTCTCGCATTCCGCCGCTGGAAGCGCCCGACCGTGCGCGCCGGCGGCGAGTTGCGTACCGCCATCGGCGTGCTCGCCATCGACGCTGTCGATGCCATCGAAGAAGCCGACATAACCGAGAGGAATGCCGATAGCGCCGGCCACCTCTCCCGCGCCGCCCTCATCGCTGAGCTGAACCGCCGCCCCGAGGGCAGCCTCTACCGCGTTGCGCTGCACCTTGCCGGCGACGACCCCCGCGCTGCCCTGCGCGAGCAGGACGCCCTCGACGAAGACGCCGTCGCGACCATCGCCGCCCGCCTCGACCGCTTCGACCGTTCCAGCCGCCACGGCCCGTGGACCGAGACCCTCCTTCGCCTCATCGCAGACCGCCCCGGCGTCCGCGCCCCCGACCTTGCCGCCTCCCTCGGGCGCGACACCCAGCCCTTCAAGCGCGACGTGCGCAAGCTCAAGGAGCTCGGCCTCACCGAGAGTCTCGAAACCGGCTACCGCCTCTCGCCGCGCGGCCGCGCCTGGCTGGCCGCACTCGACCGCGACTCGTAGTCGCTACTCGCCCTCCAGCGTGAGGTCGCGCTCGACCTCGCCCCGGGCCAGCTTCCCCAGCCGTTCCGGCAACGCCCGCTCCCCGAATCGCCACGCTACCGCCTCCTCGAACACCTCCGCGGTCTCGGCCGGAATCCCGCCCTCGCTCGCCACGATCCACGCCCCCGCCGCGGCCCCCCTCCCCCAGCCGTCCCGGCAACGCCCGCTCCCCGAACCGCCACGCTACCGCCCCCTCGAACACCTCCGCGGTCTCGGCCGGAATCCCGCCCTCGCTCGCCAGGATCCACGCCCCCGCCAGCAGCCGCAGGTGGTATGCCGCCGCTCCCTTGTACAGCTTCTGGTCCGCCGCTTCCGCCTCCGCCGCCAGCTCCCCCGCCACCCGCTCCGCCAGCGCCTCCGCCGGCCCCGCCACCAGCGGGTCCGTGTCCACCGTGCGTCCGAACGACGTCATCAGCCGCCCGTAGTTCTCCTCCGTGATCCGTGGACGCCGCCGGAAGAGTCGCATCGCGCCATCATAGCGAGGCTCGCTCGCGTACCCTGAGCCCATGCGCGAGACCGTCACCGGCATCATCGTGGCCGGCGGCCTGAGCCGCCGTTTCGGCTCCGACAAGGCCTCCGCGACCCTCTGCGGACGGCCCCTCCTCCAGTGGGTGCGCGACGCCCTCGCCCCCGTCGTCGATGAGCTGGTCATCGTCACGGCCGCTGGCCAGACCCTGCCCCCCATGCACCCGGCCATCCCCGCGACCATCGTCGAGGACCGCGAGCCCGAGCGCGGGCCGCTCGGCGGCCTCGCGACCGGCTTCGCCGTCGCCGCCTCGCCCGTGTGCTTCGCGGCCTCCTGCGACGCTCCCCTCCTCCGCACCCCTGTCGTCGAGCGAATCGTCGAGGCCCTCGGCGACCACAACGCCGTCCTCCCCGAGGTGGGCGGCTACCAGCAGCCCCTCGCCGCCGCCTACCGCCGCGAGCCGGCCCTCGCCGCCGCCGAGGCCGCCCTCGCCGCTGGCGGCAACAGGGTCATCGACGCCTTTGCCGCGCTCGACGTGCTCCCCCTCGGCGAGGACCGCCTCACCCCCCTCGACCCCGACCTGCGAAGTTTCCGCAACGCCAACACCCCCGAGGAGCTCGCCGAACTCGCCGCCTTGGTCGATTCGCCGGCGCCCACCCCCGCTTCCGCTCCCCGCCGCCGTCGCGCGAAGGCCCGCGGCAAGAGCCGCCGCCGCCACTAAGCGCGGTCGTGCGTACAATCGTCGGCTGACGCCCCGCGATGGGGGCTTCGAAAGGACACGGAAACATGAAGGTTGGCAGCGGATTCGGCGGTGGCTGGCTCACGGAAGTAGAAGAAGGCGCCGTACGCGCCGAGGAACTCGGTTTCGACTTCGCCAACGTCGCGGAGACGGCCCACGACTCGATGCTCGCCGCCACCCTCGCGGCCAGGGCCACCGAGCGGCTCGAGATCGCCACGTCCGTCACCATCGCGTTCCCGCGCGTCCCCATGGTCCTGGCCATGCAGGCCTGGGACATCCAGCAGATGAGCAAGGGCCGCTTCGCCCTCGGGCTCGGCAGCCAGGTGAAGGGCCACAACCAGCGCCGCTTCAGCGTTCCCTGGGTCCCACCCGCCCCCCGCATGAAGGACTACATCCGCGCGCTCAAGGCCATCTGGAATACCTTCCAGACCGGCGAGAAGCCTGACTTCGTCAGCGAGCACTACCAGTTCACGCTGATCAACCCCAACTTCAACCCCGGCCCCATCGAGTACCCCGCTCCTAAGGTGATGCTCGCCTGCGTGGGCGCCGGCATGGCCCGCGCCGCCGGTGATGTCGCCGACGGCGTCTACCCCCACGGCTTCATGACCGACAAGTACATGCGCGAGGTGGTCCTCCCCAACATCGCCATTGGCCTGCGCCGCTCCGGCCGCAAGTGGGAGGACATCGAACTCTCCGGCGGCGGCTTCACGGTCTTCGGCGAGAACGAGTCCGAGATCGAGCAGGGCCTCGAGGCGCTGCGAACCCCGATCTCCTTCTACGGCTCCACCCGCAGCTACCACGACGTCTTCGAGATCCACGGTTGGAAGGACCTCGGCATGGAACTCCACTCCCTCTCCCTCGCCGGCAAGTGGGATGAGATGCGCCAGGTCATCCCCGAGGACGTTCTCCGCGGCTTCGCCCAGACCTCGACCTACGACAATCTCCCCGGGTTCATCCGCGAGCACCGCGAGTACGCCAGTCGCGTCGGCTTCGGCATGCCGGTCAAGACGCCCGAGCAGCGGGAGCGCTTCGCCCACATCCTCGGGGAGATCCAGAAGGTCGAGGTGACCGGCGTGCCCCGCGGGCTTGAGGACGCCGTCCTCCCGAGCGCCGCTGCCTCCTGAGGCCGGCCCCGTGGCCGAGCAGCGAGCCGAGCCGTACATCTTCGTTTCGCTGCTCGCCCGCTGGATCAGCGGCGAGCGCAACTGCGAGTGGGCCTTCTGGTTCCAGGCCAACTGGAAGGATTTCGACCGCGTCGAGAGCGATTTCGACTTCTCCGTCTGGAAGGTCGACCACACGAGGCTCCTGCGCGAGACGCACAGGGGCCTCAACGCCGAAGGCTACCGCGTAAAGGTCGAGAACCAGAACTGGTTCCGTGCCCGCCACGAGGCATCCCCCGGCATCGTTATCGGGGGGAAGCCCGACCTCCTCGCCCTCGGCGAGGACGACAACCTCGTGCTCGATGTGAAGACCGGCAAGCCCCACGACTGGCACGCGCACCAGGTGCTCCTGCCCATGGCCCTGCTGCCCCGCTCCAACCTCGACGAACACCACGAGCGCCGGTTCCGGGGCCGCCTTGTCTACGACGACGGGCTGGTCAAGGAGCTCGATCGCCGGCAGGGCGAAGACGTTTACGAGCGGCTCCCCTATTTCCTCGACATCCTGGTTGGTCCTGAGGAAGAAGCGCACCGCGTCCCCAGCCGCCAGGAGTGCGGCTACTGCCCGATCAGCAAGACGCACTGTCCCGAACGCATCGAGGCGGCGTCAGGGGAGTGGGACCAGGAAGGCTAGAGCCGCCCCGGATGCCCCGGGTGGTCGTCGGGACCGGCCTCCACGCCCGGCGTGAAGCTCCCCACGCCCACCACCTCCCGGCGAGCGAACAGCCACTCCCCGTCGACCTTCGTGAGCTGGTCCACCCAGCGGCCCCAGTAATGCGTGTGCTCGAAGCTGCCCTTGATCCGGTGGAATGCGTACACGTACGACTGCGCCGTCGCGGTTGTCGGGCCGGTCAGCTCGATCTGCACGTTCGACAGGTGGTGGCTGGTCGCGTGGAACCCCGCGAGGATGCCCGTGAGCCGCTCCGCGATCGCCTCGCGCCCGCGGAAGTCACCCCAGTACACGCCCAGACCGTCGGGCGCGAAGCACGCCGCCGCCCCCACCGGGTCGTTCGCGTCGATGCGGTCGGCGTAGCGCACCATCAGGCGCGTGATGGCGTCGCGCTCCAGCAGCTCGGTCAGAGCGTCGGCGTCTGCCATCTCAGCTCGCGTCCCGCGGACCCCGGTACTCCCGGTTCGGCCAGACGAAGTCGATGTAGGTCCGCGCGATCTTCCACTCGCCGTCCACCTTGCGGTACACGTCGTCGTAGATGCCTATCAGCATCAGCGGGTTCTGGTCGGCGGGACCGCTCAGGGAGAGGTCGAGCAGGTACCAGCGTGCCTGTGCCGTGTCCGGGCCCGTCAGCTCGATCCACTCGTTCGTGTTCGCGTGCATGGCCCCGCTGAAGGGCCCGTTCTCGCCGCCGAACTCCTCGTAGCCCGCGCGGATGCGCTCCTTGCCCACCCAGTCGCCGCCATAGTTCGGCCCGAACTCGCAGACCGCGTCGTCCGTGAACAGGTCCATGAGGCTGTCGATGTCGAACATGTCGAAGTAGTGCGAGTAGAGGATACGGACGCGCTTGATTGCCTCCATCTCGAGCAGTTCCTCTACGGTCACCGGGGCAGTCGATGCCATGCGGGGCCTCCTTGCGGGCGTCTTGCGTGCTTTGCGCGCGGTAGCCTAGCACGGCTTCGAAGGGCCGGTTCAGCGGGCGAAGACCCGCCCAATGGTCGGGGCCAGACCTCTCGGTGAGAGGACGAACACGAGAAGGAACAGGATCACGGAGGTCACGACGACTGACGGTCCGGCGGCCACGTCCGCGTGGTACGAGACGTACAGGCCAACTACCACCGAGAGGACTCCGAAGAAGGCACCCGCCAGCATGATCAGGGGAATGCGCCGCAGGATGAGGGCTGCTGTCGCCGCCGGCGCCACCAGCATCGCCATCACGAGCACGACTCCCACCAGCCGGAAGGCGGCCACGGCGGCGAGCGCCACGAGCACCATCAGGCCCGTCTGTACCAGCGCCACGGGTACACCCGCGGCCGCCGCCATCGTGGGGTCGTAGGCCACGAACAGCATCTCGCGATAGAACATCAACATGATTACCACCACAACGGCGGAGAGTGCCCCCATCACGATGATGTCTTCCGTGGGCACCGTCAGGATGTTGCCCACCAGGAACGAGCTCAACTCGAGCGTGTAGTTCCGCGCCCGGCTGATCAGGAGGATGCCGAAGGCGAAGAGCGCTGCGAACAGCAGGCCGATGGCCGTGTCCTCCCGCAACCTCGCCCTCGTCAGGACCGAGACTCCCACCGCCGTGAGCCCCGCCGCGACTGCGGCGCCAAGGCTGATGGCCACCGACCCGCCGCCCGCCAGGAAAGCAATCGCTGCGCCCGCCAGCGATGTGTGAGCGACCGCGTCCGTCAGGAAGGCCAGCCCCTTGATCACGACGAAGGCGCCCACCACCGAAGACGCCAACGCTACCAGCGCCCCCGCCAGCAGCGCCCGCTGCATGAATTCGTGCTGCCAGGGGTCGGTGAAGCACTCCACGGCGTGCCTGCCTACACCCGCCCGTGCTCGTCGTGCCCGTGCAGGGCGTGGCTGTGCTGGGCGTGCTCGTGATCCTCGTGGGAGTCGCCGTGTTCGTGATGATCGTGAGGCGCCAGCGCAAACCGGCTCCCGCCCGACCCCATGACCAGGACGTGCCCCTCGAAGGTGCGGTTCAGCATCTCCTCCGTGATCGTTACCGCGGGAGGCCCGTAGGTCATCACGTTTCGGTTCAGGAAGAGCGTGAGGTCGCAGCGTTCGTACGCACAGCCGATGTCGTGTGTGCAGAGCACGATGCTCGCGCCATCCGCGGCGATCTCGCTCAGCAGGTCGAGCATCTCCTCCTCGGAGCGCGCGTCGAGCCCGGCCGTGGGCTCATCCAGCAGGAACAGGTCGGGATCCTTCACCAGTGCCCGCGCGCAGAGAACCCGGCGTTGCTGCCCCCCGCTCAGCTCGCCCGCCTGCCGGTCGGCCAGGTGGTCGACGGAGAGCCGCTTGAGCGCCGCCATGACCCGGTCCTGCTCGTCCCGTCCGCGCCGGAAGCGGTTGAGCCCGAACGCCCTGCGGTACAGGCCCATCGCCACGACCTCCTGCACCGTCGCCGGGAAGGTCCAGTCGATGTCCTCCGCCTGCGGCATGTACCCGACCCGCCGGCGCACCGCCCGCGGCGTCTCGCCGAGCACGCTCACCTCGCCCTCCCAGGGGTCGAGCAGCCCGATCAGCGTCTTGATCAGCGTGCTCTTCCCAGAGCCGTTCGGGCCAAGCAGTCCCAGGAACTTCCCCGGCGGCATCGAGAACGACACGTCTTGCAGGGCCGTATGCCCGCGGTAGCCCGTCGTCAGGTTCTTGACCTCGATGGCCGGAGCCACGTCTCTGCTACTCCGCGATACCGTTGGCGATGGCGCGGAGGAACTCGACATACGTTGGATACTCCTCAGCCAGGCCCCCGGAAGGAATCGTGCGGATTGATGTTCCCGTGTCGCGGGCGATCTGCTCGATAACCCGCGCACTGAACTGGGGCTCGGTGAAGACAAAGGGTATCCCCAACTCGGTGATGCTTTCCACCAGTTCCGTGATGGCGCTCGCGCTTGGCTCCTCTTCCGGTCCTTCGACCAGGAACCCGAGGATCGTCAGCCCGTAGCGGTCCGCGAAGTACCCGTAGGCGTCGTGGAATGTGACCAGGTACCGGCGCTCCTCCGGCAGGCCTCCCAGCAATTCCCGGATCTCGGTGTCGACCTCGCGCAGTTCCGCGATGTAGGCATCCGCCCGTTGGCGGTAGTCATCGGCCCCATCCGGGTCGAGGCGCGACAGTTCGTCGCGGATCGCCTCAACTGCCTGGATGGTGAAGTCCACGTCCATCCAGAAGTGCGGGTCGAAGGCCCCGTGCTCGTCGCCATGGCCTTCTTCCTCGTCTTCGTCGCCATGGTCTTCGTCTTCGTCGCCTTCGTCGCCATGGTCTTCGCCTTCGTCCTCATCCTCGTCGCCATGGTCTTCGCCTTCGTCTTCGTCTTCCTCGCCGTGGTCTTCGCCTTCTTCCTCGTCTTCGTCGCCGTGGTCATCGTCCTCGGCGTGAGCCAGGCCCTCGGGGAAGGGACGCAGGGCCATGTCGTGCGTCAGCTCGAGGACGTCGCCCTCGGCGCTGCGCTCAAGGTCCTCCTCGATCGCACCCAGCTCAGCTCCGACGATCACGAGCAGGTCCGCCTCTGCTGTCTTGCGGATGTCACTCGGTGAGATCGTGAAGGTGTGCGCGTCCGCCCCTGAGGGAACGATGCTCTCGACCGAAATACGGTCGCCCCCGACCTGCTTCACCAGGTCCTCGACGATCGTTGTCGAAGCTACAACCGAGAGCGTGCTGGCATCGTCGCCACCGCCGCTGTCCTCGTCATCCCCGCACGCGACGGTGATGAGCGCAACTCCGGCAAGAAGCCCGGCGAGCGCCAGGCCAAGTCCCCTCAGGTACGACAATCCCATGGTTCTCCCCCACTGAATGATTGAAGGTATCAATGCGACTTCATATCATGTTGGGACATGATATGAAGTGTCAAGGGGACTCCGTCTCAAGAGTACGCCGCTCCCTGCGCGTGCATTCGTTGACACGCCCTCGCGGGCATCCCTACCATCGAACCCGTGAGCGCAACCGAGGAGTCCAGCGTGCGCCTTGAGGACACCGGTTACCGCTTGACCGCCCCCCGGCGCGCCGTAATCGAAGCGATCGCGGGCGCCAGCCGCCCCTTCACCATCGAGGAGCTCAGCGAGCGCCTCCCCAACATCGGGCGCGCCACGGTCTTCCGCACGATCAAGCTCCTCCAGGAACTCGATATCGTCTGCCGCGTTCCCCTTGAGGATGGCGGCGTGCGTTACGAGCGCTCACGCAGCGGCCGTCACCACCACCACCTCATCTGCAGCGAGTGCGGTTCCGTGACCGAGTTCAGCGACCCCTCTCTTGACGCCGCCATCGAGCAGAACGCCACCACGGCCAGCTTTGAGCTCGACGGCCATAGCGCCGAGCTCTACGGTCGCTGCGCTCCCTGCCAGGCCACTACGTAGGCTTCCGCTCCCCTCTCCTCCGGGTCCCCTGCTACCATCCCGCGATGCTCAGCCCCTATCGTGTCCTCGACCTCTCGGACGAGCGCGGCCTGCTCTGCGGCCACATCCTCGCGGGGCTGGGCGCCGACGTGATCCTGGTCGAGCCTCCCGGCGGCTCCCCCGCCCGTCGCGTTCCGCCCCTTCTCGATGGCGCCCCCGAGGGCGAGCAGTCGCTCTACTGGGCCGCCTACGCCCGCGACCGCCGCAGCATCGAGCTCGACCTGGAATCTCCCGAGGGGCGAAGCGAGCTTCGCCGTTTGGCCACCTCCGCTGACATCCTCATCGAGTCCGCCGACCCCGGAACGATGGCCGCACGCGGTCTCGGCGCCGCCGACCTTGCCGAGGTCAATCCCGCACTCGTCTACGTCTCGATCACCCCGTTTGGCCAGGACGGTCCCAAGGCGAACTACCTCTCCACCGACCTGGTCGTGGCGGCGGCCTCCGGAACCCTGCACATCGCCGGCTACCCCGATGCCGCGCCCGTCCGCGTGAGCGCGCCCCAGGCGCACTTGCACGGTGGCGCCGAGGCGGCCGGCGCCGCCCTCGTGGCGCTCACAGAGCGCATCCGCTCGGGCCGTGGCCAGCACGTCGATGTCTCCATCCAGCAGGCGATGAACCTGGGCGCCATGGGCCAGAACGTGAACACCGCCGCCGGCGCTCCCGAGACCTTGCGCGTCGCCGGGGGTGCGGTCATCGGCCCGGTCACGCTCAAGCTCATCTGGGAGGCGAAGGACGGCCACGTCTCCCTCACCTTCTTTTTCGGCAACGCCATCGGCCCCTTCACCCGCCGCCTCATGGAGTGGATCTGCGAGGAGGGCGGCTGCGACGAAGCCACGCGTGATAAGGACTGGGTCGCCTACGCCGCGCTCCTCCAGCGCGGCGAAGAGCCCTATTCCGAGTTCGATCGCATCGTCGGCGTCGTCGAGGACTTCCTCCGGACGAAGACGAAGGCCGAGCTCATGCTCGAGGCGCAGAAGCGCCGCCTCCTCATCCTCCCCGTCGCGACCGTCCCCGAGGTGCTTGAGAACCCGCAGCTCGAAGCGCGCGACTACTGGCGCTCCCTCCCTGTCGGCGGGCGGGAGGCACGGCATCCAGGCCCCTCGGTCCACCTCCCGACCCTGGATGTGCGCCGCGAACGCCCCGTGCCTCGCTCCGGAGCGCACACCGCCGAGGTTCTCGCCGAGCCTCCCCGGCCCGCGCCAGCGCCTCCTGCCCCACCCCCCTCCACCCCCCTCCCCCTGGAAGGGCTGCGCGTGCTCGATTTCATGTGGGTCATGGCCGGCCCCGTAGTCACGCGCGTCCTCGCCGACTACGGCGCCACCGTCATCCGCGTCGAGTCGCCTTCGCGCCCGGGTGCGGGTCGAAGCATGGCGCCCTTCCGCAACGGCGAGTTCGCCCCCCAGAACTCGCTCTTCTTCGACAACATGAACGCCGGCAAGCTCGGGCTCTCCCTCAACCTCAGCTGCGATGAAGGCCGTGCGGTCGCCCGCGACCTCGTGCGCTGGGCCGATGTTGTGGGGGAGTCCTTCGCGCCCAGGGCATTCCGCCGCTGGGGGCTCGACTACGACTCCCTCCGCGCCGTCAAGCCGGATCTGATCATGATCAGCAGCAGCCTCTTCGGCCAGGACGGCCCCCTCTCCGATGTTTCCGGGTTCGGCACGATGGGCGCCGCCATCGCCACCTTCATCGAGCTGACCGGCTACCCCGAGCGTTCTCCTGCCGGCCCTTTCAGCGCCTACACCGATACCGTCGCCCCTCGCTTCGCCCTCGCCGCCCTCCTTGCCGCCCTCGACGACCGCCGCCGCACCGGTGAGGGCCAGTACATCGACCACTCCCAGATCGAGAGCTCGCTCCACTTCCTCACCCCCTGGCTGCTCGACTACCAGCTCACCGGCCGCGTCTTGACTCGCATGGGCAATCGCGACCCCGACATGGCCCCCCACGGCGTCTACCCCTCCCGGGGCGACGACGACTGGGTGGCCGTGGCCGTTCGCGACGACGGCGACTGGCAGCGTCTCTGTGCTGTCCTCGACCGCCCCGACCTTGCGGGCGACGCCCGCTACGCCACCCTCCCCGGTCGCCTGGCCAACCAGGACGAGCTCGACGCCGCTATCGCCGCCTGGGCCGCCGCCCGCCCGCCCGCCCGGCCCTGGGGGCCGCCCCCCGCTCCGCCCCCCCCCCCGGTCGCCTGGCCAACCAGGACGAGCTCGACGCCGCTATCGCCGCCTGGACCGCGACCCGCACGCCCGCCGAGTCCGAGGCCACCCTCCAGGCTGGCGGCGTGCCTGCCCACCCCCCCGGGCTCGCCGTGCAACCCGGTGGCAGCCCGGGCGCAGTAGCGCCGCGTGTCCCGCGTCCCGCTCGCCCGCCGAGTCCGAGGCCACCCTCCAGGCTGGCGGCGTCCCTGCCCATGCCGTCATCCGCGCCAGCAGCGCCGTCGACGACCCCCAGTTCGTCCATCGTGGCCACCTGGTGCGCGTGCCCCACTCCCTGCACGGCGAGTCGGTGGTCGAGGGCTCGCGCTTCCGCCTCTCCCGTACCCCCGCTCGCATCGGCCAACCCCCCGCGGTCGGCGAGCACACCGAACAGGTCCTGAGAGACATCCTCGGCTACGACGACGAGCGCATCGCCGACCTCGCCGCCGCTGGCGCCTTCGACTAACCCCGTTCGCCCCACCCCCCGCTCGCCGCTACGCTAGCTGGATGGCTCGCCGTCGACGCCGCAGGCAGGAGATTCCCGAGGAGGAGCGCCTCAAGACCGTTCGCATCGAGCGGATCGTGGCTGGTGGCCGCGGCCTCGCCCGCCTTCCCGACGGCAAGGCGCTCATGGCCGCCTTCGCCGCCCCCGGCGAGCTCGTCGAGGTCGAGGTCGAGCGCATCCACCGCGACTATGTCGAGGGCGTCGTCACGAAGGTGCTCGAACCCTCCCGCAGCCGCATCGATGCGAAGTGCCGCCTCTTCGGCGACTGCGGGGGCTGCCAGCTTCAGCACCTCGAGTACCCCGCCCAGCTCGCCGCCAAGGAGGGCATCGTGCGCGAGCAGCTCGCTCGCATCGGCGGCCTCCCCGATGCCACTGTGAACCCGGTCGTCGGCGCGGAGAATCCCTGGTCCTACCGCAACCACGTGCGCTTCTCGACCGGGCGCAAGTTCGGCGATGCCGGCTTCATCCACCGTCGCGGCCGCGGCCTGCTCACGGTGAAGCGGTGCCCCATCGCCGACCCCTGGGTGAACGCGACCCTGCCCCGCCTCCAGGGACACGCCCGTGGCCTCCACCAGATCCAGCTCCGTCGCAACGCCGCCACCGAGAGCACCCTCATCGCCCCCGCCATGGAGGTGCTCGGCGACGAGAGCGGCCAGGACCACTACGTCGAGGAGCTGGCCGGCCGGCGCTTCCGCGTGAGCGCGTCCTCCTTCTTCCAGGTCAACAGCGCGCAGGCCGAGAAGCTCGTGCAGCTGGTCGGCGCCGAGCTTCCCGGGCAGGGACGCCTGCTCGTCGATGCCTACGCGGGCGTCGGCACCTTTGCCGCCATCTTCGCCGGGCGTTTCGAGCGCGTCATCGCCATCGAGGAGTCGCCCTCCGCCCTGCGTGACGCCGAGGTCAACCTCGAAGGCATCGAGAACGTCGAGTTCCGCCGCGCCAAGGTCGAGGAGCTCCTGCCCAACCTCGCCGAGGAGCCCGATGTGGTGCTCCTCGACCCGCCCCGTGTCGGCTGCGCCCCGGAGGTGCTCGACGCCCTCGTGGCGCACGCCCCGCCCACCATCGTCTACGTCTCCTGCAACCCCACCACCCTTGCCCGCGATCTGAAGCGCCTGACGGGCGAGGGCTACACCCTCGAACGCGTCACCCCCATCGACATGTTCCCCCAGACGGCCCACATCGAGTGCGTCTCGCGCCTCACCCGCCCCGCCGGCTAGCGTGCCTGTTCCTGTCGTCCTCGCCTCCGCCTCGCCCCGCCGCCGCGAGCTGCTGCGCGCGCTGCTCGACGATGCCACCATCGATCCCGCCGACATCGACGAGCGCACCACCGACGACCCGCGTGCGGACGCCCGCCGCCTCGCCCGCGAGAAGGCCTCCGCCGTCGCCCGCCGCCACCCCGGGGCCGCCGTCATCGGCGCCGACACCATCGTCCACGATGGCGAACGCGCCTACGGCAAACCCGCCGACAAGGAGGAGGCGGTCGCCATGCTGCGCGCCTTGCGCGGCAAGAGGCACCTCGTCGTGACCGGTGCGGCGGTCGTCTCCGCGAGCGGTGCAGCCAGCGAGGTCAGCACCTCAAACGTCACCCTCGCGGAACTCGACGACCACACGGTCGCCGCCTACGTCGCCAGCGGCCGGCCCCTCGACAAGGCGGGCGCCTACGCCATCCAGGACGAGGACGTGCCCACGGTCGCCGATCTCGACGGCTGCTACTGCTCGGTGATGGGCCTGCCGCTGTGGCGGCTGCGGGCGCTCCTCGCGACCGCCGGGGTCGTGACGCGCGAGCCCCATGAGGCTCTCCCCCGCTGCGCCGCCTGCCCCGAACGCTAGGAGCGCGTTCCCCGCGGCAGCGCTCGCGCCGCTGCCGCCGCCGCCCGCTCGAAGCTCGCGAACACGGGGATGCGGCGCTCCGCGAACTTCAGGCGCACCTCCGACACGAACGCTTCCTCGTGGGCGGGGTGCATCACCATCAGGAACGGCTTCACCGACTGCTCCGCGTGTCCGGCCAGCGTGTCCACCAGGTCATCGATCCGCTCGGGATGGTCCTTCCACTGCCTTGCCCCGAACATCGCCGACTGCTCCATCACCAGCGCGTCCACGCTCTCGTCCGCATCAAGAATGGCGAGGATGCGTTCCAGCACCTCGCGCTTTCCCTGCACCGTACCCGCCATGTCGAGCGGGTTCTGGTAGCTCCCGCCCACGATGTTGAAGAAGCTCGAGAGCTCCTCGTACGACTGCTCGCTCAGCCGCCCCACCTCGAACCCCTGCCCCACGAACGCGTCCGTTATCGAGACGGATTGCCCGCCCGTCATCGCCATCAGCGCCATCCGCCGCCCCGTTGAGGGCTTGGCGTCGAGCAGCACCTTCGCCACGTCCACCGTCTCGTCGAGGCTGTTCGTCGAGATTGCCCCGCACTGCCGCATGATTCCCGACCAGACCGCGTGCGGTGAGGCCAGCGACCCCGTATGCGACATCGTTGCGCGCGCTCCTGCGTCCGTCTGGCCGCCCTTCCACACCACCACCGGCTTGCGCGCCGTCGCCGCCCGCAGGGCCTTCACGAAGCGCGGGCCGTCCTTCACCCCTTCCACGTACATCGCGATGACCTCGGTCTCCGGGTCCTCCGTCAGGTACTCCAGGTAGTCGCTGATGTCGAGCACGATGGCGTTGCCGAAGCTGGCGCAGCGGCTGAGGTGCATCCCGTTCGCCCCCATCACCAGGCTGAACATGATGCTGTGCGTCCCCGACTGCGAGACGAATCCCACGCGCCCGTCCTCGGCCACCGGCACGTCCGGGTTGAAGCGCACGCCCACGCGCGGCAGGTACAGACCCATGCAGTTCGGACCGACTACGTTGAAGTCGGCTTCGCGCGCCATCTCCGTGAGCTGCGCCTGCAGGTTCACGCCCAGCTCCTCGCCCGTCTCCGCGAAGCCGGAGGTGAAGAACGCGGCGCCACCGACGTTCGCCTCGATCAGGTCCTTCATCACGTACGGCGAGACGTGCCGCGGCACGGCCACGATGGCGTAGTCGACTGGCTCGGGGATGTCCGTGAGCGCCCGGAAGTTCTCGATGCCCAGCTCTTCGATGCCGGGGATCTCCTTCTCGTCGATCTGGACCGAGTAGAGGTTGCCCCCCTGGTCCTTGAACGGCTGGTTGTTCCGCAGCCACATGTAGTTGGGGCCCTTGTCGCCGATGACGGCGACCGTCTTCGGGTTGAACATGCGGTCGAGCGTGTGTCCCGGTACCGACATCTCAGGCCTCCGCCAGCACGATTCGCGCGTCCACCGCGATCGCCCCCTCGGGCGAGGCGATGACCGGATTCAGGTCGAGTTCCGCCACCTCCGGATGCTCCGCCGCGAACTGCGACACCTGGTCGAGCATCGCCTCGATGGCGCCCACGTCCACTGGCGGCTGGCCGCGAACGCCGTCGAGCACCTGCCGGCCCTGGATTTCGTCGATCATGTCGCGTGCGTCTCCCTCCCCCAATGGCGCCAGCCGGAAGGCAACGTCACCGAGCACCTCCACCATGATTCCCCCCAGGCCGAACATCATGACGGGCCCGAACTGCGGGTCCGTCGTCACGCCCACAATCACCTCGACGCCGGGGGACGCCATCTCCTGCACGGAGACCCCCTCGATGATCGCCGAGGGCTGGGCGGCCTGCACCGAGCGGATGATCTCGTCGTACCCCTCGGCCACCTCCTCGTGGCTCTCGAGGCCGAGCACCACGCCGCCTACATCGCTCTTGTGCGCCACGTTTGGCGAGACGACCTTCAGGGCCACGGGATAGCTGATCGCTTCGGCCTGTGCCGCCGCTTCCTCCCGCGTCTGCGCGAGGGACGTTGCCGTCACAGGCACGCCCGCCTCCGCGAGCGCCCCCTTCGCCTCCACCTCGGAGAGCAGGGTCCGGCTCTCGCCCCGGGCGCGGTCGATGGTCTCGGTGAACGTCATGGGCGGTCCTCGGCGTGGGATCGCCGGATTCTACCAGCGGATGGGGGAAGCCCGATTCCGAGCCAGGGAGGAGTGGAGGCGCCGACCGGGATCGAACCGGTGATAAAGGTTTTGCAGACCTCTGCCTTACCACTTGGCCACGGCGCCGCAGGATGAAACTGGTGCCCAGGGTGAGATTTGAACTCACACGCCTATAAAAGGCACTGCCCCCTCAAGACAGCGTGTCTGCCGGTTCCACCACCTGGGCCCAGACCATCGATCGTAGGCAGCGAGCGAGCCATCGGCAAGCCAGACAGCCGCACCGCTACCCGATCTTGGAAAGAGGGTTTGGCAGGGGTGGCAGGACTCGAACCCGCGACACTCGGATTTGGAGGCCGATGCTCTACCAACTGAGCTACACCCCTGCGGCCCTTCGATCGTACCAAACACCCGCGACACGGGCCCTTCCCCCTCCCCACCCCATGATTGTTCGTTGGCCGTCGCTCCCCAAAACTCTTCTCATGACACGCCATTTGCTTGACTCCGCCGACCTCTCGCCCGCCGAGATCGGTTTCCTCCTGGAGACCGCCCTGGAGTTCAAGCGCCGTCCCCGTAAGCTGCTGGAAGGGCGGCATCTCGCCCTCCTCTTCGAGAAGCCCTCCCTGCGAACCCGCGTCAGCTTCCAGGTGGGGATGCACCACCTCGGCGGCGAGACCCTCTACCTTGCGCCCGAGGAAGTGGGCCTTGGCGAGCGCGAAGCCATCAAGGACGTGGCCCGCGTGCTCGCCCGCTACGTCGACATCGTCGCCGTACGCACCTTCGGCCAGGTCATCATCGACGAGTACGCACGCTTCTCCGATGTTCCCGTGGTGAACGCTCTCACCGACGAGCAGCATCCCTGCCAGGCCCTCGCCGACCTGCTCACCCTGCGCGAGCGCTTCGGCGACTTCGCCGGGCGCTCGCTCGCCTTCATCGGTGATGGCAACAACGTCTCCTCCAGCCTCATCGTGACGGCTGCCTCGCTCGGCATGGATGTGCGCCTGGCCTCGCCCAATGGCTACCGCCCGCCCGAGGCCGTCCTAACCGCGACGCAGGTGCGCGCCGGCGAGACGGGCGGCTCCTTCCTGCTAACCGCAGACCCGGAGGAGGCGGCCGCCGGCGCCGACGCGCTCTACACCGACACCTGGATCTCGATGGGCCAGGAGCGCGAAGCGGAGCAGCGCCGTATCGACTTCGTCGGCTACCGCGTCGACACGGACCTCGTGGCGCGCACCGCCCCCGACGCGCTCATCATGCACGACCTGCCCGCCCACCGCGGCGAGGAGATCACTGATGCCGCCATGGAGTCCCCCAACTCGATCATCTTCGACCAGGCCGAGAACCGCGTCTGGGCGCAGGTGGCCGTGGTGGCCTTCCTCCTCGGCCTGGTTGAGGCGCCCCCCGCCTGAACCTCTGCCCCGCAGCGCGTTCGCTATGATTGCTCCGGGAGGGCGGCGCCTGCGTGCCGCGAGCGATAAGCATGGACTTCCAGCACGCCCGTGAAGTCCTCAACCAGTTCAACTGGTCGGCGGCGATCGATGTCCTCCTCATCGCGTTCGCCATCTTCGCCGCCTTCCGGTTGCTCAGCCGCACGCGCGCCATCACGCTCCTGCGCGGGGCGGTGGCCCTCATCCTCGTGCTCGTCATCCTCGGGCTCGCGTTCGACCTCACCGCGGTCAACTGGATCCTCCAGAACGGTCTCGTCGCCCTCATCGTGGGCGGGGCCGTCATCTTCCAACCCGAGATCAGGCGCGGCCTCGACTTGCTGGGCCGAACCGGCATCCAGGATCTCCTTGCCCACGACCCTACCGAGGAGACCATCGACATCGTTGCCGAGTCGGCCACCCGCATGGCCCGTGAGCGCCACGGCGCCCTCCTCGTGTTCGAGCGCGAGACCGGTCTGCAGGACGTGATCGATACAGGCGTACCGGTCGACGCGCGCGTCTCCGGAGAGCTCGTCGAGGGCATCTTCTTCCCCAATTCGCCGCTGCACGACATGGCCACCGTCATCCGCGGCGCTCGGGTGGTCGCCGCCTCCTGTGAGCTCCCCCTCGCCGATGAGGTGCACGGTGGCGCCCGCCGGGTCGGGACCCGCCACCGCGCCGCCGTCGGCATCACCGAGCAGACCGATGCCGTCACCGTTGTCGTCTCCGAGGAGACGGGCGAGATCAGCATTGCCCAGAGCGGGCGGCTCGAACGCGTCGCTCGCGGCACGCTCCTGGCCCAGGAACTCCACCGCCGCATGATGAGGCGCCCCGACAACGACCGTGAGGAGTCGGGTGGCCTTGAGCGCGTGACGAATGAGTGACCTCTGGGTCCGCCTGCGTCCCCTGCTGCTCACGGCGCGCATCCTTGCGGCGACGGCCGTGCTGGCGATCTTCCGCCACTGGCCGCTCGCCATCTTCAGCCTCGTCCTCGCCTTCGCCATCTGGTTCTTTGTTGAAGACGTCGAGAACCCTCGGATCGAGGCGACGGTGCCCGGCGAAGACCAGGCCCCCATCGCCGTCGAGGTCGTCAACGTGCCAAGCGGCTTCATCGTTGGTGAAGTCATGCCCATCCGCGTCTTCGTTGAGGCGCGCGAGGAGGACCTCGACGATCTGCGCGCCGCTGACTTCAAGGCCGTCGTCGATGCATCCGACCTCAGGGCCGGTGACGTGCGCAGCCTATCCGTGACCGTCACCACCGAGCGGCGCGATGTGCTGGTCATCCGCCCCGAGCCGAGCACGGTCGAGGTTGCCGTCGCGGCCACCGTCAGCAAGGAGCTTCCCGTCACGGTCATGATCACCGGGGAGCTGCCCGCGGGCTTCCGTCAGGGGCTGGAGGAGGTCGACCCGCCGTTCGTCACCATCACCGGCCGCGAGGCGCTCGTCGAGTCCGTCGACCAGGTCCAGGTGACCGTGTCCATTGCCGGCCTGCGGAACACCCAGACCTTCAACGCCGAACTCGTCCCCCGCACCAGCGACGGCTCGCGCGTGACTGTGACCCTCGACCGCAACCGCGCCCGCGTCACGGTCCCGGTCGAGGAAGCGGTGCTGACGCGCCAGATTGCCGTCCTCGGGGGCGCCGCGGGCCGCCCCGCGCGGGGGTACGCCATCACCGATGTTTCGGTCAGTCCTTCCCCCATCGAGGTCACCGGTCCGCGCGAGCTGGTGGAGGCCCTCACTGTCTTCATTGTTGAAGACGCCGACATCGACGGTGCAATCGCCCAGGTCATCGAGAGCCGCGAGCTTGAACTTCCCCAGGGGGTGTCGGCATCGATCGACACTGTCTTCATCACCGTCACGATCGACGCCCAGGAGGGATGGCGCACCCTGAGGGTCGTGCCCAGCTTCCTGGACGTTCCCGCCGGACTGGCGGTTGCCCCCGGCGTCTACTTCGTCGAGGTACAGCTCGCCGGCCCCGAGCCCGACCTCGCCCGCCTCGTTATCGGCGATGTGACCGCGACCGTCTCCCTGGCCGGCGCCCCTCCCCGCTTCTCCCGCCACAACCCCGAAGTGGCCGTACCCGATGGCATCGAGGTTGTCTCCGTTGCCCCCCTCTGGGTCGAGCTCATCGACCCCTCCCAGGTCGAATCCGAGGAGGATGAGGAAGAAGAGGATGACGAGGCCGGGACGGCGGAGAACGGCGAGTCGGAGGAAGACACCGAAGGGAACGAGGCCGGCCAGTGATTGCCTCCGGACCCCTCCCCCGCGTGGCCATCGTGGGCCGCCCCAACGTCGGCAAGTCGTCGCTCTTCAACCGCATCGTGGGCGAACGACTTGCCATCATCGAGGACGAGCCTGGCACCACCCGCGACCGGATCGAGGCTGAGGTCGAGTGGCGCGACCAGCCCTTCCTCCTGCTCGATACCGGTGGCTTCCAGGTCGAGGATGAGGGCGACTACACCGACCTGATCCGCGGCCAGATCAATGCCGCCATTGCCGAGGCGACGCTCGTCCTCTTCTGCGTCGATGCCCGCGACGGCCTCACGGCCAGCGACTACGACGTGGCCGACGCCGTCCGCCGCGGCCAGACCCCCGCCATCCTCGTCGCGACCAAGGCCGACAACGAGTCCCGCGAGGCGGTGGCCGCCGCCGAGGCGGGAGCCCTCGGCTTCGGCCCGCCCCTCCCCGTCTCCGCCCTCCACGATCTGAACGTCGGCCTCCTCCTCGACGAGGTTGTCGGCCGCCTCCCCGAGACCCCGCCCCTCGTCGAGCAGGACCGCGTTCGCGTGGCCATCGTGGGGCGCCCCAACGTGGGCAAGTCCACGCTCGTGAACGCGCTCACCGGCGAGGATCGCGTCATCGTCAGCGAGGTCGCCGGCACCACCCGCGACGCCATCGATACGGACCTCGACGCCCCCGAGGGCGCTTTCACTCTTATCGATACGGCGGGCATCCGGCGGCCGGGGAAGCGCGGGCAGGGCGTCGAACGCCACTCCGTGCTGCGCGCGACCGCCGCGCTCGCGCGCTGCGATGTCGCCGTCCTCCTGGTCGATGGCTCGCAGGGCGTCACTTCGCAGGACACGCACATCGCCGGCCTCGCGCAGGAGGCCTCCACCGGCATCGTCATCGCCGTCAACAAGACCGACCTCTGGAAGAGCCCGGAGGAGGACCGGGCGCGTTTGCTTGGCGCCCTGCGGCACCGCTTCCGTTTCCTGCCCTGGGCCCTGTTCACGTTCGTTTCCGCCGAGGAGGCGGCAGGGCTTCCCGACCTCCTCCGTCTCGCCGCCGAGGCGCGGGAGGCCCGCCGTCGCCGTATCCCCACGGGCGAACTGAACGGCATTTTCCGCCGCGCCATCCGCGACCATGCCCCGCCCGTCGTCCACAGCAAGCGCCTCAAGATTCGCTTTGTCACCCAGCCCTCCGTCGACCCGCCGTTGTTCGTGCTGTTCGTGAACGACCCCAAGCTGATCCACTTCAGCTACCGCCGCTATCTCGAGCGCTGCCTGCGCGAGGCGCACGACTTCGAGGGAACGGCCATCCGGTTCGCCTTCCGTGGCGCGAACGAGGAAGATGAGCCCGCATGATCGGCGAGTACCTCGGCAACGTCGCCATCGGCTACCTGCTCGGCTCGATCCCCACTGGGCTTGTCCTCGGCTACCTCTGGCTGCGCAAGGACATCCGCGAGTTGGGCAGCGGCAAGACCGGCACGACCAACATCCTCCGCACCGCCGGGCCCATTCCCGCGGTCCTCGGCCTCCTTGTCGATGTGGGCAAGGGCGCCGCGCCCGTCGTCATCGGACGCTTCCTCTTCGACGACGTCGGTGTCGCAATGGCAGGCGCGGGAGCGGCCGTGGCGGGACATGTGTGGCCCGTCTTCGCCGGCTTCCGTGGTGGCCGGGGCGTGGCGACGGCGCTTGGCACGCTGCTCGGCATCGTCCCGCTCCTTGGTCTCGCGATCTTCGGCGCCGGTGTCATCGCCGTCGCGATCACACGGATGGCGTCGGTCATGTCGCTCGTCGGCGGAATCGCGGCAGTCGGCGTCACCGGTGGACTGGCCATCGCCGGGGAGCTCGACTCCGTCATCGCCTGGTACGCCCTCGGGGTCGTAGCCTTCCTCTACTACATGCACCTCCCCAATATCCGCCGCCTGATTGCGGGCACGGAGCCCAGGCTCGGCCAGGGCGGCGACAAGCCCGCGAGCGGTTGAGCCGTGCCCTCCTTCGTCGTCGTTGGCGCGACCTCCTGGGGAATGACCATCGCGAATCTCCTCGCCCAGGGCGACCACGAGGTCACCCTGCTCACCCGCACCCCGGCCGAGGCCGCGACCGTCGATCGTGACCGCGGCCTCGACCGCCTGCCCGGCTTCGAGCTACCCGCCACGGTTCGCGTGCTCCCCGCCGCCGCCACCCCGGCCTCCCCCGACGGCATCGTCGTCGCGGTCCCCTCGCAGTCCTTCCGCGCCACGGCCGAGCACCCCACCCTCTCCCGCGAGGTACCCGTGCTCACCGCCGCCAAGGGCATCGAGCACGGCTCCCTTCTGCGCATGAGCGAGGTGCTCGCCGCTTGCGGCTGGCCCGCCGAGCGTATCTCCGCTCTCTCCGGGCCGAATCTCGCCCGCGAGATCGTCGCCGGTCTGCCTGCCGCCTCCACGGTTGCCTCCGCCACCGAGTCCGAGGCGGAGATGTGGCAGCGCGCCCTCAGCACCTCCCGTTTCCGCGTCTACCGTTCTTCCGATGTCGTCGGCGTCGAGCTCGGTGGGTCCCTCAAGAACGTCGTGGCCATCGCCGCCGGTGTAGGCGCGGGACTCGGGCTTGGCGCGAACGCCCTCGCCTCCCTCACCACCCGCGGCCTCGCCGAGATCACCCGCCTCGCCATCGCGGAGGGCGCCTCCGCCGCGACCCTCCTCGGCCTCGCCGGCGTCGGCGACTTGATGGCCACCTGTTACTCCCCCCTCAGCCGCAATCACCGCTACGGCGAGCGCCTCGCCGCTGGCGACACGCCCCAGCAGGCGCTGGCCGCTGCCGGGGGCGTTGTCGAGGGCGCGACCACGGCTCCCGTGGCCCTCGCCCTGGCCGCGCGCCACGGCATCGACATGCCAATCGCCGAACAGGTCAACGCTGTCATCACTGGTGAACGCTCCGTGACCGACGCCCTCGAGGCGCTTCTTTCCCGGGACCTTCGCGCCGAGGGCTAGCGCCTGTGTACCATCAGTGGCATGACCGGCCCCTCCACCCCGCTGGCCGAGCTCACCGAGGCGCTCGAACGGCTCGCCGGGGGCGCTGACCTCCTCCCCACCGAGCTCCCCGTCCTCTCCGACCTCGACCTGGACCAGGTCAAGGCGCTCGAAGCCACCTGGCCCCGCATCCCCGACGAAACCCGCGTTAAGGTCATTACCGAGGCGGTGCGCCTCTCCGACGAGACCGTCGAGGTCGAGTTCTCGCGCTTCGCAGCCGTGGCCCTCGCCGACCCCCTCGCCGAGGTACGGGGAGCCGCCGTCGAGGCCCTGCGCGAGTCCACCCACCGCACCACCGCCCGCCTCCTGACCTCCGTCCTCCGGGACGACGATGACGAAGAGGTGGCCGCCGCCGCCGCCGATATCCTCGGCGAGTTCGTGATACGCCTGGAACTGGGCCGCTTCCCCGAGCACGAGGGCGAGGCTATCGTCGAGGGCCTCCGCGCCGCCGCCGCCAACCCCGCCCGCGCCCCCGCCGTGCGCGCCAGCGCCCTTGAGTCGCTCGCCCCCCGCTCCCTCCCCTGGATCGACGGCCTCGTGCTGGAGGCCTACTACGGGGACGACGAGACCGTGCGGCTCGCCGCCGTGCGCGCCATGGGCCTCGCCGCCCGAGAGGACTGGCTCGAATACGTCCTCGAGCAGTTCGACGCCGGCGACCCCGAGTTCCGCCGCGAAGCCGTCATCGCCGCCGGCGAAATCGACTCCGAGGACGCCGTCGACCGTCTCGCCGACCTGTTTGTCGACTCCGAGGAGGAAGTGGCGAGAGCCGCCATCGCAGCCGCCGGCGAGATCGGCGGCGAGGTCGCCCTCGAGTACCTGCGCGACTTCGCCGGGGACGCCCCCGAAGAATTTGCCGACCTCGTCGGCGAGGCCATCGAGGCCGCCGCCGGCGTTCGCCGCGACCACGAGGAGTTCGACGAGTGAGCACGCGCGCCGCCCGTCGCCTGCCCGTCATCGACGCCGTCTCCGCCGGCGGGGTCGTCTGGCGCAGGGACCCTAAGGGCCGGATCGAGGTCGTTATCGGCTACCAGGCGGACGAGCGGCGCTGGGGACTCCCCAAGGGCACTCCCGACCGCGGCGAGACGCTCGAGGCCACCGCCCTCCGCGAGGTCGCCGAGGAGACCGGTCTGGAGGTTGCCCTCGGCGACAAGGTGGGCGTCATCGACTACTGGTTCACCCGGGAGGGGCGGCGCTACCGCAAGCGGGTCCACCACTGGCTCATGACCGCCCACGGCGGCGACTTCGAGGCTCGCGACCACGAGTTCGACGAGGTCATCTGGACCTCTGCCGGCGAGGCCCTCGCCCAGATCACCTTCCAGACCGAGCGCTCCATCCTCGAGCAGGCGCTTGCCGCCCTGGAGGGGGACGCATGAAGGACCCCGAGCCCGGCGTCGTTGCCGAAACGACGCGTCTCCGCATTCGCGAGAAGCGCATCGAGGACGCCGCCGCCGAGTACGCCTGGCGCAAGGACCCCGAGGTCGCCCGCTACGACGCGACCCCGCCCCTCATCCTCTCCTACCGCGAGTTCGTCCAGCAGTTCGAGCGTGACCTGCGCTTCGCCAATCCCGCCCGCCACGCCTACGCCATCGAGACGGTCGAGGGTGAGCACATCGGCGCCCTCATGTACTACAACGCCGACCACGTCTCGGGCACGGCCGAATACGGCATCTCCATCGGTCCCGCCGAGAGCCGCGGCGCCGGACTCGGCACGGAGGCGACCATCGCCTTCCTCCGCTTCGCCTGGAGGTCACTCCCGCTGCGGCGCATCTACCTGCACACGCTCGAGTGGAACGAGCGTGCCCGCCGCTCCTTCGAGCGCGCTGGCTTCCGCCAGACCAAGGTCGTCCTGCGCCGCAACGAACGGTTCCTCCGGATGGAGGCCAAGCGCGAGTGGTGGCTGCTCTGGGACAGCGAAGGGCGCTTCTCCGAGGATGCCGAAGGCGCCCCGCGCGAGCGCGAGGCGACCACCGAGGGCTAGCCGCTCTCCTGCGAGTTGTGCGCCTCCAGGATCGCGTTCGCGATCATCCGGGCATGCGGATACGGCTTCCACCCCTCGGGCGAGTTGTAGTAGCGCGTCCCGATCTGCACCTCTTCCGGCGGCCGGTTGCCGTATTCGACGTCGATCCCCTCGACGCGAATGCTCGGAGTGCCCAGGAAGCGCTTCGCGGTCGCGTCTTCCTGGCTCAGCACTTCCGTGTAGGCGATTTCTACCTCGACTGCCGTCGCCTCTATGGCGAGACGTAGATTCTCTTCCGTCTCCTCGCCCGGCGACTGTCCGCGGGCGTGGAGCACCTCAACCTTGATCGCTGTCAGAGCGTTCCTCCCGGGGCTCTCGTTGCCGGGCGAGCCGTTCGGCCAACTCCGCCTCGGATCCCAGTGAGCCCGCGTGATAGTACCGCGTCTCGCCCAACTCTTCGGGCAGGTAGCGTTCGCCCTCGGCGTAGTGCTCGGGCTCGTCGTGCGCGTAGCGGTAGCCCGACCCGTATCCCATCTCCCGCATCAGGCCCGTGGCGGCGTTGCGAAGGTGCAGGGGAACGGGCAGGTGCGAGGTGCGCCGTGCGTCCTCGCTCGCCCGCGCGTAGGCCGTCAGCGCGGTGTTGCTCTTGGGCGCCAGCGCCAGGTAGAGCGCGCACTCCGCCATCGGCAGGAAGCCCTCCGGCATGCCGATGAAGTGCACCGCCTGCTGGCAGGATGTCGCCACCCCGAGCGCCTGCGGATCGGCCAGCCCGATGTCCTCCGCCGCCAGGATCACCATCCGCCGCACGATGAACAGCGGGTCCTCGCCCGCCTCCACCATCCGCGCCAGCCAGTAGACCGTCGCGTCCGGGTCCGATCCCCTCACCGACTTGATGAACGCCGAGATCGCGTCGTAGTGGTAGTCGCCTTCCTTGTCGTAGTAGGGCCGGCGCTCCTGCAGCGCTCGCCGCACGTCCGCCGTCCCGATGCGCTCGCGTCCGTCCTTTCGCGCCGAGCCGGCCGCGATCTCGAGGGCGCTCAGCGCCGCTCGCGCGTCACCGTGCGACCCCTCCACCAGCACCCCCCGCGCCTCCTCCTCGATCGCCAGTCCCAGCGACCCCAGCCCCCGCTCCCCGTCCCCCAGCGCCCGCTCGACGATGCGGGCGAGGTCGTCTTCCTCCAGCGCCTCCAGCCGTACTACCCGGACGCGGCTCAGCAGCGGCGCGACCACCTCGAACGACGGGTTCTCCGTCGTCGCCCCGATCAGCGTCACCGTGCCGTTCTCTACATAAGGAAGGATGACGTCCTGCTGCGCCTTGTTGAACCGGTGGATCTCGTCGATGAAGAGGACCGTGCGAACCCCTGCCTCCCGGCGTTGCTGCGCCTCCCCGATCACGCGGCGGAGCTCCGCCACCCCCGAAGCAACCGCGGAGAGCGCCACGAACTCGCCCTCCGCCTCGCCCGCGAGGATGCGCGCCAGCGTCGTCTTCCCGCAGCCCGGCGGCCCCCAGAGGATGATCGATGGCAGCGCCCCGCCCGTCGCGGCCCGCCCCAGCAGTGCGTCCGGACCAACGGCCGGCTGCTGCCCCACGAACTCGTCGAGCGTGCGCGGGCGCATGCGCGCTGCCAGCGGCGCGTCCGCCCGCTCTCCCTGGGAGAAGCCCAGCGATGCCTGTAGTCCTCGGGCGTCCCGTTGGCGCGGCATGATCAGCCCGCCAGCACGGCGATGGTCACGCCGTCGCCGCCTTCCTGCGGCGGCGCCGTCTCGTAGCGTCGCACGAGCGGGTGCCGCGAGAGCGCCTCGCGGATGGCCGCCCGCAGCGCCCCCGTGCCCTTCCCGTGGATGATGCGTATGGAGGGCAGCCCCGCCCGGAACGCCTCGTCCAGGTGCCCCTCGAAGGTCATGACCGCCTCATCTGCCCGCTGTCCCCGCAGATCCAGCTCCATCGGGACCGCCGTCGGCGGCGGCAGGTTCACCCGCGCCGGGGCCTTGGGCGTCAGCTGCGGCTCGGTCCGCTCGATGCGGTCGACCGAGACCTTCATCCGCATCGACCCGAAGCGCACCTCTACGCGCCCGTCCGGCCCCACCCCCGTCACCGCCTCCCCCTGCTGGGGGATGTCTCGCACGCTCACGACGTCGCCTGGGGAAACGGTGTCCAGCCAGGCCCCCGCTCGCTCCGTCGCTTCCTTCCCCGCCGCCTCGATCTCCGCGTCCAGCGCCTGCAGCCGCTCCGCCGCTGCCCGGTCGACCGTGCGCTCCCGTTCGCGCCGCTCGAGGCGCTCCAGCTCCCGCTGGGCGCGCGCCACCAGCGCCTCGCCCTCCCGCCGCGCCCGCCCCAGGATCGCCTCCCGCTCGGACTCGATCGTGCGGTGCTGCTCGGCCAGTTGCAGGCGCAGCTCCTCTGCCTCGTGTTTCGCCGCCTCCTCGCGCCCGCGCGCCGCGGCCGCCGCCGCCCGCTCCCGACGCGCTTCGTCCAGCAGCCCGTCCAGTTCGCGCGTTTCCGGTGCGATGCGCTCCTCCGCCCGCTCCAGCACGCCCTCGTCGATGCCCAGCCGCCGCGCGATCGCGATCGCATTCGACTGGCCCGGCAGCCCGATCGTGAGGTGGTAGGTCGGGCTCAGCGTCGCCAGGTCGAACTCCACCGAGGCGTTCCGCAGGCGTGGCTCCTCCTGCGCGAACGTCTTCAGCTCGCCGTGGTGCGTTGTCGCGATGATGGTGCAGCCCCGGTCGAGCAGCGCTTCGAGGATGGCCCGCGAGAGCGCAGCGCCCTCCTCCGGGTCGGTGCCCGCCCCCAGCTCGTCGAGCAGCACCAGCGTGCCCGGAGCCGCCTCCTCCAGGATCCCGCCCATCGTCCGCATGTGCGAAGAGAACGTGGAGAGCGACTGCTCGATCGACTGCTCATCCCCGATGTCGGCGTGGATGGCCGGATACGTCACGAAGCGGCTGCCCTCGTCGCAGGGAACGGGCAGGCCCGCCTGCGCCATCAGCGTGAGCAACCCCACCGTCTTCAGCGCAACCGTCTTGCCGCCCGTGTTCGGCCCCGTGATCAATAGCCCCGGCTCCTCTTCGCTGAGGTCCAGCTCGATTGGCACCACATCCCCCCAGAGAAGGGGATGGCGCGCCCGCACGACTCTCGTCTCGCCCCGCTCCCCCAGCCACGAGTCATCGCCGTCGGCCCGTGGCAGGGCCGCCCCCAGCCGCTTCCCCAACAGCACCTTCGCCCGCACCAAGTCGAGCCGCGCCATCGCCGCCAGCGTCTCCAGCGCCTCCTCCTCCCGCTCCCCTACCATCGCCGAGAGCTTTAGCAGCACGCGGCGCTCCTCGCGCTCTTCGGCCAGTTGCAGCTCGCGTACCTCGTTGCCCGTTTCCACCACGCTCATCGGCTCCAGGAACACCGTCGCCCCGCTCGATGACACGTCGTGCACGATCCCCGGGAGCTGCCCCCGGAAGTCGGCTTTGACGGGGATGACCATGCGCCCGTTCCGCTCCGTCAGCAGCTCTTCCTGTGCGACTCCCCGGCGCACGGCGTCGGCGAGGGCGGTGCGCGCGCGCTGTTCCAGTCGTCCCTGCGCGCCCCGCAGCTCGCGACGGACCGCCGCCAGCTCGGGGCTGGCGTCATCCGCCACCGCCCCCCGCGACGTGATCGCGCGGCTCACCTCCGCGACAAACGGGCGGAAATCCGCGATCGCCTCCGCAATCGCGGCGACGCGCGGTGTGCGCTCCGCGAGTCGAGTGGCCAGCTGCCGCGCGCGCCAGGCCGTGTCCAGCGCGTTCGCTGCGTCCTGGAGATCGGTGGGTTCGATCGCCTGCCCGATCGTGGCGGAGTGCACCATCGAACGCAGATCCCGCATACCCCGCAGAGGCACGTCGAGGCCCATCTGGTCGATGTGCGTCATCTCCGCCGTCTCGGCCTGGAGTGCGAGAACGGCCTCATGTTCGCGCTCGGGCTCAAGGGCCAGCGCCAGCTCGCGACCGAGGCTGAACGCGGTCTCGCCCGCAAGCATCGACCGCACCTTGTCGAACTCCAGCACGCGCAACGTGTGTTCGTTCACCGGCCCAGCGTACGACCTGCTTCACGGCGGAACCAGAAAAGGGAACCTTTCCGCCCCGTTTCGACCTTCATCCCAACCCGCTAAGCTGATCCGTCCACGGCAGTCGTCCGGAAGGGGATCGATGCTCAAGAAAGTTCTGGTCGCGAACCGCGGTGAGATTGCGTTGCGGATCGTGCGCGCCCTGCACGACCTCGGCATCGCGTCGGTCGCAATCTACTCCGAGGTCGACCGCCTCTCGCGGCATGTGCGCTACGCCGATGAGGCCTACCTCATCGGCCCACCAGAGGCGTCCGAGAGCTACCTCAACGCCGAGCGCATCCTCGATGTCGCCACAGCCTGCGGCGCCGACGCCATCCATCCCGGCTACGGCTTCCTCGCCGAGAACGCCGACTTCGCCGAGGCCTGCGAGGATGCTGGGCTGACCTTCATCGGTCCCGCGCCCTCCGCCATCCGCCTGCTCGGCGACAAGAATATGGCGCGCTCGCTGGCCGCCAGCGTGGGTGTACCGGTTGTGCCCGGCAGCGGCCCGCTCGAGTCGCTGGAGGAAGCGCCGGCGCTCGCGCGGGAGATCGGCTACCCCATCGCCATCAAGGCCGTCGCCGGCGGCGGGGGGCGCGGCATCCGCTTCGTCGAGCGCGAGGAGGACCTGCCCCGCGCCCTCATGCTCGCCAGCCGCGAGGCCGAGGCCGCCTTCAGCGACGGCACCCTGTACCTGGAAGCGCAGATGCAGGGCGTCCGCCACATCGAGGTGCAGATCATCGCCGATACCTACGGCAACGTGATTCCGCTGGGCGAGCGCGAGTGCTCTATCCAGCGCCGCCACCAGAAAATCATCGAAGAGATGCCGTCGGTGGTCGTCGGTCCGGAGCTGCGCCGCGCGCTCAATCGCGCCGCCGTGCGCGTCGCCCGAGCCGCCGGCTACCGCAGCGCGGGCACCGTCGAGTTCCTCCTCACCGAGGACGAGCGCTACTACTTCCTCGAGGTCAACGCCCGCCTCCAGGTCGAGCATCCCGTCACGGAGATGACCACCGGCGTCGACCTCGTGAAGGACCAGCTCCTCGTTGCGGGCGGCTCCGAGCTCGCCTACGACGAGGGCGACCTGCTCACCCGCGGCTGGGCGATCGAATCCCGCATCGTCGCCGAGGACCCGCAGAACGGATTCCTTCCCTCCGTCGGAAGGGTCGTGTTCTCGCGCGAGCCGGCCGGGCCCGGTGTCCGCGTGGAGAGCTGCCTGCACGATGGCATGGAGGTGACCCCCTACTACGACTCCCTCCTCGCCAAGGTGACCGCCTGGGGCACCGACCGCGAGGACGCGCGCACGCGCCTGATTCGCGCCTTGCGAGAGTCCCGCGTGGTTGGCGTTGCCACCAACATCCCCTACCTCCTGGAGATCCTCGAGTTGCCGGCGTTTGTGGAAGGGCGGCTCGACACGGACTTCCTCGACCGCCACCAGGTTGAGGCCCGGCAGTCGGAGGAACCCCTGCGTGAGGCGGCCGCGATCGCGGCCCTGCTTACACTTTCTGGCGAGAGCCGTGCGCCCGCTGCGGATGCCGGCGAGCGCCGCACCGCACCGTCCGCCTGGCGACAACGAGCGATGGGACGATGGCCGAGAAGTATCTGATCCAGGTCGACGACCAGCCGCTCGAGGCTGAGATCGAGCGCCTCAATGGCGGGGGTGGGGCGCGCGTGCGCCTGCACGCCGATGGCGAGTGGCAATTCGCCGAGCTGCAGCATGTCCGCGCGGGCCTGCACGTCGTCATGCTCGACAACCACCCCGTCGAGCTCTACATCGAACGGCGGGGCAGCGCCGTCGACGTCACCATTGGTCGCCGGACCTACCACATCCAGATCGGGCGCGGCCGCCGCGCCGCCAGCATGGCCGCGGCCGCCGCCGCCAGCGATGGCATTGTGCGCATCCGCGCCCCCATGACCGGTGCGGTCCTTGAGGTGCGCACGGAGCCGGGCGCCGAGGTTGAAGCTGGCGACGTCCTTGTTGTCATCGAGTCGATGAAGATGAACAACGAGCTGCGCGCTCCAGCCGGCGGCATCGTCGAGCGTGTCGGCGTCGTTGCCGACGGTCAGGTGCAGGAAGGTGACGAGATTGTCGTCATCCGGCCGCCGGAAACGCCCGCCAGCTAGTCCCGGCCCTTGCCGTTGACCCGTGACATTGCGTACGGTACGCGCCCGGCCGTGCTAGGCGGGGAGCTAGCGGTGCCCTGTACCCGCAATCCGCTCAAGCGGGGCTGAATTCCCGTCCGAGGGGTTGTCTCTCCGGGGACTGCCTTCGCAAAGCGGCGTTGACGATCTGGTCCTGCGCGGCGGAGCACTACGAACCTGGTCAGGTCCGGAAGGAAGCAGCCATAAGTAGAACGCTCCGGGCGCCGCAGACTCACCGGGTCCGAGTTGGCTCGCGCGGTGCAAGCCTGGTATTCACTCCAAAGACGGGTGCACGGTCGCTATCATTTCTAAGAGGTCGCCACGGGGCGGCTGGCAGCAGGGGAGGGGGTGCGCTTGGAACGTAGCATTTCTGGGCCTCGCCCCTCCATCGACGCGCCGTTGATGATCGGGCGACCACTCAAGGGTTTCGATCCCCTCGAATACTCCCGCTCTTCGCGGGGTCGGCGCCACGCCGCTGCCATGCTGGTGGTCGCCCTGCTGATGGTGCTTGCCTTCAAGGTCTTCCCCCTGCAGGACGTCACCCTCGTGTCTGGCGACACGACCGTCCAGGTGCGCTCCACTTTTGGTGACCGTGAGGAAGCACTCGATGCCGCCTCCCTCGAGCTCGCCCCCGGCGACCGTCTCCTCGAGGCCCGCACGGGCGACCAGGCAGCCGTGGCCGTCCAGCGAGCAACGCCCCTGGTGGTGCTGGTGGATGGCGTTCGCATCGAGGTGCGCACCCGCGCCCAGACGATCGCCGGCGCCCTCGCGCTCGCCAACATCGAGGTGCGCGACGGCGACCGCGTCTACGTCGACGGCTCCCGCACCGCCCCCGACGACGAACTCGCCGCTGGCACGGTCTCTGCCGCCTCCACCGACCAACCCCTGCGCATCGAGGTAGTCCGCGCCCTCCCCGCCCCCCCCCGACGACGACCCCCCCGCGGGCCCGGTCTCTCCCCCCCCCCCCGACCACCCCCGGCGCATCGAGGTAGTCCGCGCCCCCCCCGCCGCGCCCGAGGCCGATCCCTCCGCCGCCGTATTGCTGGCGCAGACCTCCTCGCTGCCTCCGCTTGAAGCCGTTCCCGGGACCGCTGCGATTAGCGTGCTCGCGCATCCCGGCGCCTGGCGTCTCCGCGAAAGCGGACTTCCTCCCGACATGGAGAGGCTTGCCCGAGCCGTCGCGGCGCTCCCCGAGCGACGGTCGATCGCCCTCAACCTCGGCGGTCAGGTCGAACTGCTGCGCACCGACGCCGCAACCGTGGAGGATGTCCTCGCTCTCTTCGAAATCGAGCTTGGGGAGCACGACCGCGTCTCCCACCCCCTCGACGACCGGGTGACCGAGGGCATGGTCATCGTCGTCGTGGAGGTGGAGAAAGTGCTCGAGGACTACATCGAGTACACCCCGGCCCGCATGTACTGGCGGGACGACCACACCCTCGCCCCCGGTGAGCAACGCACCATCGAGGGCATCCCCGGCGAGGTACGCGTCTTCGAGGAAGTCACCTACGAGAACGGCCTTGAGTTGAAGCGCGTACCGCACTCCGCCCGCGTCGAGTCGAAGCCGGTCGCTGGCGAATACCTCCGCGGGCCCGTGGCCGAGGACGGTGTCTCGCCGGTAGTCGTCGATGACTACGACGGGCCTTACCGGGAGAAGATCCGCGTCTGGTCTACCTGGTACGACGCCACCCACGGCGACAAGGCTCCCGACCACCCCGCCTTCGGCATTACCTACAGCGGCATCCTCCTGGAATACGGCATCTGCGCCGTCGATCCGGACTACATCCCCCTCGGCACCAGGTTCTACGTGCCGGGCTACGGCGAGTGTCTCGCCGCCGACACCGGTGGCCTCATCAATGGCTGGGATGTCGACCTCGGCTTCCCCATGGACCACGGCCCCGATCCCTGGCATACCGGCTACGTCAACATCTACATCCTCGACTGACCCTCGTGGGCGGGCCTACCATCGCGGTATGAGTGGCAAGTCCCGGGGACCGCGCGCCCGCAAGGCGCTCGGCCAACACTTCCTGACCGACTCCGGCGTGCTCGCCGACATCGCCGCCGCCGTACGCGTGCCGGCCGAGGGCCTCCTCTTCGAGATCGGCGCTGGAACGGGCCAGCTGACCGGGACCCTGCTCGACGCCGGACACGAGGTTGTCGCCCTCGAAATCGAACCCCGCCTCCTCGAGCACCTCCGCCGCCGTTTCCCCGACCGCCCCCGCCTGACCCTGGCCCATGGCGATGCCCGTCTCCTCGACCTGTCCGAGGTCATTCCCCCGGGGCGCCCCTTCAGCGTCGTCGGGAACCTGCCCTATTTCGCCGCGAAGCCCATCATCCGCCACCTGATCGAGGGCGCGCCGCTCCCCTCCGAGCTCGTCGTGATGGTGCAGCGCGAGGTCGCCCGCGAGATTACCGTGAACCCGGGCAAGCTCTCCCTCCTCGGCATCTCCGTCCAGAACTACGCCGTGGCCGAACCCCTCTTCGACGTGCCCCCCAACGCCTTCGACCCGCCTCCCGCCGTCCACTCCTCCGTCGTCCGGCTCACCCTGCGAGAAACGCCGCTCGTGCCCCGGGAGCGCACCGAGGCTTTCTTTGCGCTCGTCTCGGGGGCGTTCCGCAACCCCCGCAAGCAGATCCACAACTCCCTCTCCCGTGCCCCCGGCGGCCATGTCCCCGAGTCCGTTCGCCCCGCCCTCGATGCCGCGGGCATCGACCCCCACCGCCGCCCCCAGACGCCCGCCATCGCGGCGTGGGGTGGGCGCCTCCCGCCCCGCCGGCGGCCAGGCCCCCGACGCCGTTCGCCCCGCCCTCGATGCCGCGGGAATCGACACCCACCGCCGCCCCGAGACGCTCGCCATCGAGGAGTGGCTTGCCCTCCTCGACGCATTCGAGCAAGCCGCAGCCCATGCCTGAGACGCTGACCGGCCTTGCTCCCGCCAAGATCAACCTCACCCTCGAGGTCGGCGGTACGCGACCCGATGGCTACCACGACCTCGCCAGCGTCCTCCAGACCCTCGCCCTCGCCGACGAGGTCACGTTGACCCCCGCCGCCACCACCTCGATCGAGAACACCGGCCCCTTCGCCGAGGGCGCTCCCACCGATGCTGGCAATCTCGCCTGGCGCGCCCTCGATGCCCTTGCGCAGGCGCTCGGGCGGGAGCCCGAGCCGCTCCGCATCCGCATCGCGAAACGCATCCCCGCCGCCGGTGGCCTCGGTGGCGGCGCCTCCGACGCCGCCACCGTCCTCCGCCTGCTTGCCCGCCGCTGGCCCGACGCCGGTGAGGCAGCGCTGGCCAGCGCCGCCGCCTCTGTCGGCAGTGACGAGCCCTTCTTTCTCGCCGGGGGCACGGCCCTCGTCGAGGGGCGCGGCGAGCGCGTCACCCCCCTCCCCGACATCCCCCCGCACGGCGTCGTGCTCTTCATCCCGCCCGATACGCTCCCGAACAAGACGGCCACCCTCTTCCGCGCCCTCGACCGCGATGGCCGGGTCGACGAGCCAACCGTGACCCGCTCGCTTACCGGCCGCCTGCCCGCCCGCGTCACCGGCGCCGACCTCTACAACAGTTTCGAGCGCGTCGCCTTCGACTGCTTCCCCGGTCTTGCAGCCCTGTGGGAGCAACTCGAAGCGCACACGGGCGAGGCTATCCGCCTCGCCGGCGCCGGCCCCACCCTCTTCTGGATCGGACCCGGCGAGGAGACGGAGCGCGTGAGTCGTTCCGCCGCTGGCCTCGATTGCACCGTCATCCCCACGGCCACGGCCGGTTCGCTATGGCGGCGCTGATCGCGGGGGCCATGGCCGGCTACGTGATGGCCATGCTCACGAGCGTCGCGGTGACGTACCTCGTGTTCCGCGCCCGCGATGCCGAGCTCGTCGAGCATTGGGTCGCCCGTGACGTGCCCGGCCCGCTCCTGCTCGTCCCCATCCTCACGGCCTCCGTGCTGGCCTGGGTCTTCGTCGGCCTGGTCTCCGCCATCATCTACGAGGTCGCCGACCTCGGCGCCCAGGCCGACGGCCTCGCCAGCCCCAGCGCCGTCTTCACCATCATCGCCGTCGTCTTCTCGCTCGCCCCGGCCCTGCTGCTCGGCATCCTCTGGCCCCGCCTCTGGTGGATGTGGACCGCCCTCGCCATCCCCTGCGTCGGCCTCTTTGGCTGGTTTCTCCCTCACCTGGCAGGTCGATAAGATAGCTGGCGGCGCTTGTGCCCCGATTCACGAGCGCGGAGGCGCACGTGCCAGGCACCATCGTCGATATGCACCTGCACACCACCCGCGGTGCATCCGACTCCATGCTGGACCCCGAGGACCTCATCGCCGAGGCCAATCGCATCGGTCTCACCGGCGTCAACATCACCGAGCACGACCGCATGTGGGAAGCCTGGGACCTGAACCCCTTCCGCAAGGCCCACCCCGAGACCTTCGTCTCCAATGGCATGGAGGTCTCGACCGACATGGGCCACATCCTCGCCGTGGGCCTGCGTGGCTACGAGGGCGGCATCCGCCGCCTCGAACGCCTCCGCGAGGTCGCCGACGAGCAGGGCGCCTTCCTCATCGTCGCCCACCCCTTCCGCCATTTCTTCGACCCCGTTCACTTCAAGCGCCAGGGCAAGCCCGCCTTCACCCTCACCCCCGAAGAAGCCGCCAGGCTCCCCGTCTTCCAGCTCGTCGATGCCGTCGAGGTGCTCAACGGTTGCAACACCCCCCGCGAGAACTACTTCGCCCTGCAGGTCGCGAAGGTGCTCGGCAAGCCCGGCACGGGTGGCTCCGATGCCCACTCGAACCAGGGCATCGGCTACTTCAGCGCCCAGTTCGATGAGACCGTCGAGACCCCCGAGCACTTCCTCCGCCTCCTCCACCGCGGCGCCTTCCAGCCGGTGAGCGGCCTCCCCCAGGGCGAGGTCGAGAACTTCTGGGACGCGCCCCCGCCCGAGGAGGTGCCCGCGTGAGCGAGCTCGTTCGCTGGGAATACGCCCGCGTTGTCGTGAGCGGCATGGAGCAGCCCATCGTCGCGAACTTCAGCCACCACCCCGAGGAAGACCGCGAATACGGCACGAACGACCTCGCCGAAGCCCTCCGCGACCTCGGCGACGCCGGCTGGGAGATGGTCTCCGACGCCCGCGTCGAGAACTGGGTTGGCACGCAGCTCATCTTCCGCGAGATGCTCTATTTCAAGCGTCCCCGGCAGGACGAGTCGTGAGCGACGAGCAGCCCTTCTCCGGCATCACCGTGCTGGAATTCGGCCAGTTTGTGGCCGTCCCCTACGGCGCCCAGCTCCTCGCCGATGGCGGCGCCCACGTTATCAAGGTCGAGCCCCACGAGGGCGAGGCTGCCCGCAATACCGGCTATCGCTGGGGCGATGTCACCCGCCACTTCCTCTCCCGCAACCGCGGCACCCACTCCCTTCCCCTCTCCCTCCGCCACGACCAGGCCCCCGCCATCCTCGATGCCCTCCTGGCACGGACCGATGTCGTCCTCACCAACCTCCGCCCCGGCCTCGCTGCCCAGTTCGGTCTCGACTACGACAGCCTCTCCGAGCGCTATCCGCGCATCATCGTCGGGAACGTCAGCGCGTTCGGAGAGGAGGGGCCGGATGCGGGGCTCCCCGGCATGGACCAGGTCGTACAGGCGTTCAGCGGCCTCATGGCCATGAACGGAGGCATGCGCGACGGCCGCCCCATCGCCGAGGGCTCTCCCATCTCCGACTTCATGTGCGCCGCCCTGCTCGCCTACGGCGTCGCCTCGGCGCTCTACCGGCGTGAGCGCACCGGCCGTGGCGGCCGCGTCGATACCTCCCTGCTCATGTCGGCGATGATCCTGCAGAGCAACCTCATGATCCGCGTCGACGATGGCGACGCCGAGAACCACGCGGACTACCTGGAGTGGCTCGCCGAGGCGCGCGCCGCCGGCATGCCCTACACGGAGCAGGCCGCGCGCATGCCCAGCAGCCGCCCCGCCCGACTCGTCGGCCTCTACTACCGCACCTTCAACACGAAGGACTCCGCCATCGCCATCGCCTGCCCCAGCGCCGGCCTGCGCAAGCGGCTGCTTGGTGTCCTCGGCCTGGAGGATCCCAGCCTCGACCCCAACCTCTCGGAAGAGCAGCGCCACGCCCACGACGGTGGGTTGCAGGAGCAGTTCGAAGCGCTGTTCGCCTCGGAAACCACCGACCACTGGGAGGGCCTGCTGCGCGAGGCCGGCATCCCCGCTTCCCGCGTGCGCTTCCCCACGGAGCTCATCGATAACGAGCAGGCCGCCGCCAACGACCTCTTCGTCCACGCCGACCACCCCGAGGCAGGGCCGTTCAGCGTCCTTGGCCGCGCGCTCAAACTCGACGAGGAAGGCTTCGCCCCCGCGCCCTTCCCCGCCCCCTTCCGCTCCGAGACGCGCGACATCCTCGCCTGGGCCGGCCTTTCGCAGGAGGCCGTCGAGGACGCCATCGCGAGCGGCGCCGTCGCGGCCACCCCGCCCGACTCAGATTGAGCCCCGCCCCCGCTAGCGGCCCTGCGCCCACTCCTTCGCGTGGTACGTGATGACGATGTCCGCCCCCGCCCGCCGGATGGACGTCAGGGCCTCATCGATCGCGCGCTCCTCCTCGATCCACCCCTGCGCCGCCGCCGCCTTCAACATGCTGTACTCGCCGCTGACGTTGTAGGCCGCCACCGGTACGTCCACCGCCTCCCGCACCGAGCGCAGCACGTCGAGGTAGGGCAGCGCCGGCTTCACCATCACCATGTCCGCCCCCTCCTCGATGTCCGTTAGCACCTCGTCGCGGGCCATGCGCCCGTTCGCCGGGTCCATCTGGTAGCCCCGCCGGTCGCCGAAGGCGGGCGCGCTGTCCGCCGCCTCCCGGAACGGCCCGTAGAACGCGCTCGCGAACTTGGCCGCATACGAGAGGATGGCGGTGTCGCCCTGCCCCGAACCGTCCAGCGCCTCGCGGATGGCGGCCACGCGACCGTCCATCATGTCGCTCGGCGCGACGATGTCGCAGCCCGCGTCGGCCAGGCTCACGGCCATGTCCGCCAGCAGCGGCAGGCTCGCGTCGTTGTCGATGTCGCCGTCGTCCGTCAGCAGGCCGCAGTGACCGTGGTCCGTGTACTCGCACAGGCACACGTCCCCGATCACGAGCATCTCCGGGACGGCATCCTTGAGCCGCCGGATCGCCTCCTGCACGACGCCCTCGTCGTCGTAGGCCCCTGAGCCGTGCTCGTCCTTCGCCGCCGGGATGCCGAACAGCAACACCGCCGGTACGCCCGCGCTCCGCAACTCCCGGGCCTCCTCCACCAGCGCCTCCAGCCCCAGGCGCGACTGCCCCGGCATCGCCTCGATCGGGGCGCGGCCGTCCAGCCCTTCCTCGACGAATAACGGAGCCACCAGGTGCGACGGGGTCAGCTCGGTCTCGCGCACCAGCCCCCGCATCGCCTGCGAGCCGCGCAGCCGCCGGTGCCGCCGGAACTCCAGCCCTTCCATGAAGCGCCTCCCCGGAGCTAGGCCGTCAGACGGCGCACTCGCCCTCGCCGCGCTCAAGCACGTACAGCTCGAACTTCGTCCAGTCGATGAACATCTGGCGGTTGTCGTCCGAGAACTCGCCGGGGATGGTCAGGTCCTGGACGGCCTGCTCGAAGGGCACCTTGCCGACCCGGTCGAAGAAGTCGTTGAACTCCTCGCCGTTCTCGCGGCCCTCCTGGTAGAGGCCGATCCAGCGCTGGACGGCGTCGGGCGTGCGCTTCGCCGGCAACCGCAGCTTGAGCTGCGTGCCCACGCGTACCTTTCCGTTGCCTTCCTCGTAGCCGCCGCCGATGAAGGCGTGGTACGCCGGAAGCTGGTGGCCTTCGACCTTCATCGCGGCGCCGTGGAAGCCGATGTTGCCGAGGTGGTGCTGGCCGCAGCTGTTGGGGCAGCCGCTCATCTTGATGTGCAGCTTCGCCACCTGCGGGTCCGCCACCGCCATCTCCGTCACCCGCTCCTGGATGGCGCGGTTCAGCCCCATCGAGCTGGTGATGCCCAGCTTGCAGCTGTCCGTGCCGGGGCAGCTCACCACGTCCGTCACCGTGTCCGCGCCCGACTCCGCCAGGTCCAGCGCGACCAGCCGCGCGTAGACCTCGTACAGGCTCTCATCGCGAACCCAGCGCAGCACCATGTTCTGCTGCACTGTCGTGCGCGCGTTGCCGCCGCAGTACTCGCGCATGATGTCGGCGATGCCGTGGAACTGGTCGGGCGTCAGGTCGCCGCGCGTGATCTTGATCTGTACGGTGCTGAAGCCCTGCTGCTTCTGCGCCTTCACATTGGAGGCCGCGAACTGCGTGAACGCGTCCGCGTCGTCCCCCGGCTGCGCGTAGGAACCGCGCCGCGCCGGAGCCCGCTCCTCCTCGTTGTCGAGGAACAGCAGCCGCTCGGGGCTGAAGTCGCGCTGCGCCCAGGGCTGCGCCAGCTCGTCGTCGACCATCTCGAGGAAGCGGTCGGCGCCGATGCGGTCGATCAGCACCTTGATGCGCGCCATCGCCCGGTTCTTCCGCAGCATGTCCGCCGCGTTGAAGATGCGGATGACCGCCTCGCTCACCTTCAGGTACTCGTCCAGCGACACGAACTCGCGCACGACGATCGCCTCGCGCGGCATGATCGCGAGCCCGCCGCCGCAGACCATCTTGAAGCCCTGCACCCCGTTCTCGATGCGCGGGATGAAGCCGAGGTCGTGGATGCCGGTAATCGCCACGTCCGCGTCGTCGGCGCTGAAGGCGACCTTGAACTTGCGCGGAAGCAGCTGGGTCAGCGGGTTGCGCAGCCAGAAGCGCGCGAAGGCGCCCGCGTACGGCGTCACGTCGAAGAGCTCGCCCTCGGTCACGCCCGCCCACGGGTCGGCGGTCACGTTGCGGACGGTGTTGCCGCAGGCCTCGCGCGTCGAGAGGCCTGTACTCGCCAGCAGGCGCAGCACGTCCGGCATGCGCGCCAGCGGGATGTGGTGGAACTGGAAGTTCTGGCGCGTGGTGATGTGGCCCTTGCGCAGCGGGGCGAAACGATCCGCCAGCTCGCCGAAGGCGTCCATCTGCTCCGGGGTGACGCCGCCGAAGGGGAGCTTCACCCGCGTCATCTGCACGTTCGCCTGGCGCTGGCCGTAGACGCCCTGCTTCAGCCGGTACCCCTGGAAGACCGCCTCCTCCTCGTACCCGCCCGCCAGGAAGCGTGTCGCTTCCGTATCAAAGTCGTCGAGCTCCTCGGTCAGGATCGGCAGAACCTGGCCGGGGGCGTTCGTCTGGACGATTGTCTCGACTGCGCGCATCTACGCTGTCCTTTCGTGGGCGGCCCTTTCGGGGCCGCACTCGCCGGTCGCATGTATGTGAAGCGACTGTAGCATGTAGTCAGCGCCCAGTCGTTGCCGCTCAGCCCTATTGTTGATAAAGTTGAGCGACGAACTCAGGTTTGCGCGGAGCCGCCTACCGTGTCCCTTGCCGCCACCCTCGACGATACCGCCATCGCCGCGCTCAACGAGCGCTTCGAGAGCGCGAGCCCCGAGGAGATCGTGCGCTGGGCCGTGGAGACCCATGGCGACGGCCTCTCCGTCGGCGCCAGCTTCGGCGGCCCCACCGGCATGGCCATCCTCCACATGACCGCCCAGCTCAAGCCGAACGTGCACGTTTTCGTCCTCGATACTGACTACCTCTTCGACGAGACGCACCAGACCCGTGAGCAGGCCACGGTCGCCCTCGGCCTGACCAACGTGCAGGTCTACAAGTCGAAGCTGACCCACGAGGAGCAGGCCGCCGAGCACGGCGCCGCGCTCTGGATGCGCGACCCCGACCTCTGCTGCGACCTGCGCAAGGTCGAGCCCAACCACCGCGCCCTTGCCGGCAAGACCGCCTGGATCGCCGGCCTCCGCCGCGACCAGTCCGAGGGGCGCTCCGATGTCCCCATCGTCGCCTGGAATGCGCGCTTCGGGCTCATCAAGATCAACCCCCTCGCCCGCTGGACCGAGAAGGACACCTGGGACTACCTCATCAAGCACGACGTTCCCTACAACCCGCTGCTCGACCACGGTTTCGTCAGCATCGGCTGCTACAACTGCACCGTGCCGGGCAAGCAGGGCCGCCAGGGCCGCTGGGAGGGCTTCGACAAGGACGAGTGCGGATTGCACACCTGATCCGGCCCCGGGGCCATCATCCGAACACGGCGGCCGTGAGGCCGCCTTCTTGACGCGTCGAGCGTCGCTACCCGCCAATAGCCAAAGGAGAGACATCAATGCGTCTGGAGAACCGCCAATGAGCGACCAGGGATTCGTTATCTGGTTCACGGGACTCTCGGGTTCCGGCAAGAGCACCCTCGCCGAGGCGCTCGCCCCCGCCCTGCGCGAGCGCGGCCGCAAGGTCGAAATCCTCGACGGCGACATCGTTCGCACCAACCTCTCGAAGGGCCTCGGCTTCAGCAAGGAGGATCGCGACACGAACATCCGCCGCATCGGCTTCGTCGCCAGCCTCCTCGCCCGAAACGGCGTCGGCGTCATCACCGCCGCCATCTCCCCCTACCAGGAGATCCGCGACGAGAACCGGGCCATGACCGAGGGCGACGGCGCGGTCTTCGTCGAGGTGCATGCCGCCGCCACCGTCGAGCAGTGCGAGGCGCGCGACGTGAAGGGCCTCTATGCCAAGGCACGCGCTGGCGAGATCAAGGGCTTCACCGGCATCGACGACCCCTACGAGGAGCCGCCCACCCCCGAGGTGCGTTGCGAGACCGGTGTCGACGACCCCGGGACCAGCCTCCAGGAGATCATCGACTACCTTGAGTCGCGCGGACTCATCGGGGAGGCGCGGTCATGAGCGCCCTCGGTGAACCGTACGGCGGCGAACTCGTCGACCTGCTCGTCAGCGGCCAGGAGCGCGAGGACCTGGGCCGCGAGGTGGCGAACCTGCCCTCCATCGAGCTCGACTCGCGCCACCTCGCCGACTTCGAGCTCCTCGCGAACGGCGGCTTCAGCCCCCTCACGGGCTTCATGGGTGAGGCCGACTACCACTCCGTCGTCGAGAACATGACCCTCACGAGCGGCCTCCCCTGGTCGATGCCGGTCACGCTCTCCGTGCCCGAGTCGCGCGCTGCGGAGTTTTCGCCGGGCATGCGCGCCGTCCTGCGAGATCCCGATGGCTTCCCCCTCGGCGTCATCGACATCGAGGTGGCCTACCGCCGCGACAAGACCCGTCTCGCCGAACAGGTCTACGGCACCACCGACGAGGCCCATCCCGGCGTCGCCGCCGTCTACGCTTCCGGCGACCTCGTGGTCGGGGGGCCCGTGAAGGCGCTCCGCCTGCCCGACCACGGCAACTTCCCCGACCACCGCCTCACCCCCGCCCAGACCCGCGCCGCCTTCGCCGAGCGCGGCTGGCGCACCGTCGTCGGCTTCCAGACCCGCAACCCCATCCACCGCGCCCACGAGTACCTCATCAAGGTCGCGCTCGAAGGCGTCGATGGCGCCCTCATCCACCCCCTCGTGGGCGACACGAAGGACGACGACATCCCCGCCGACGTACGCATGGCCTGCTACGAGGTGCTGCTGGACCGCTACTTCCCCGAGGACCGCGTCCAGCTTTCGGTGCTGCCGGCGGCGATGCGCTACGCCGGTCCGCGCGAGGCGATCTTCCACGCCATCATGCGCAAGAACTACGGCTGCACCCACTTCATTGTGGGGCGCGACCACGCGGGCGTGGGCAACTACTACGGCACCTACGATGCCCAGCGCATCTTCGACGACATCGACCTCGACGCCCTCGGCATCCAGCCCCTCTTCTTCGAACACGCCTTCTGGTGCCTCCGCAGTGGGGCCATGGCGACCACGAAGACGAGCCCGGCCACGCCCGAGGAGCGCCTCTTCCTCTCCGGGACGAAGGTGCGCGAGATGCTCGCCAACGGCGAGGATCTGCCCGTCGAGTTCACCCGTCCCGAGGTCGCCGCCGTGCTGATGGAGAGCGCCCGGAGCGGCTGACGTGGAGCAGCGGGCGCGTCCCACCATGCGTGACGACGCGTCCGCGAGCTTTGTTCCTGATTGGCTGCGGTGGAGCGCCCTGCTCCGCGTCGCGTACGCGCTCGCCGGGCTGGCACTGTTCGCCCTCGCCCTCGAGATCACGCGTGCCGGAGCGGGGTCGCTCGCGCCCCTGCTCTCCGACATCAATGTGCAGGGCGTTCCCAACGGCCTCGGCTTCGGCTGGCTGTTCGCCTACGTCGTCCTCAGCGGTTCACCCGTCGCGGCCATCGGCGTGACGCTCCTCTCCGAGGGCGTCTTCCACGAAACCGAGGCCTTCGCCGTCATAGCCGGCTCGCGTCTCGGCGCCTCCTTCATCGTGCTCGCTGTTGGCTTTCTCGCCTTCCGTTTCGGGCGGCGCAGCGGCGACGGCCTTGCCATTGGCATCGTCGCCATGCTCGTCACCTTCACGACGCAGGGACCGGCCGTGGCGCTTGGTTTCCTCGCCCTCCACCAGGGCTGGCTCGACGGCGTCAAGCTTTCCGCGCCGGACGCCCTCCTGCAGGGCACCGACGCCGCCTTCGGCCCTGTGATCGATGCCCTCGATTCCGTCTTCCCGGGCCTGCTCGTGTTTGTCGTCGGGGCGGCCGTGCTCCTCCTCGCGTTCGCAGTCTTCGAACGCGCCCTGCCCCGCCTCGAGGGTGAAGCGGAGGGCATCCGCCGCCGCCTCGACGTGCTCAACCGTCGCCCCCTGATGTTCCTGATGGGCGTGATCATGACGCTCACCACGCTCAGCGTGGCTGTCTCGCTGACGGTGCTCGTACCCCTCGCCCTGCGCGGCTACGTGCGCCGCGAGCACATCATCCCCTACGTCCTCGGCGCCAACATCGCGACCTTCGTCGACACGCTCGCGGCCAGCATCCTCCTGGGCGGCGATGCCGCCGTCGCCGTCGTCCTCGCCCAGGTAGCCTCGATAACGGTCGTTGCCGGCATCGTCCTGACTGTGCTGTACGGGCCCTACCGCACCGCCATCCTTCGCAGCGAACGCTGGATAGCCGCCCGCCCTCGCCGCCTCGCCGGCTTCCTCGGCGTCATCGTCGCCGTGCCGGTCGCCCTGCTACTGGTTTAGTCAACGACGTCGAGGTCCTCGGCGCGGGCAGCGCGGGCCAGGCGCCTGTCGAACGTCGCCAGGGGCAACTGGCGCCTGAGTGCCAGCTCCAGGTACATGGAGTCGTAGAAGGACAGGCCGTGCCCGTTGGCCAGCTCCATTGCTGCCCGGAGGTCGGGTTCTTGGTCCGTGAGGATGGGCAGGTGCCCTAGGCTCTCAAGTCGCTCGATCACCTCATCCTCACGCAGTCGTCCCCGCCGCTGTGCTATGAGGAGAGCGTTGCGCACTTCGTAGTGCCAGAGCTGCGGCCCGAGAGCCCCGTCCCGCCTTGCTAGTGTCAGAGAACCGCTGGCCTCCGAGTCCACTTCGTCCTCAAGGAGCCACGAGGCGGTGACGGACGCGTCAAGCACTACGTTGGTCAAATACGGTGGCCTTCATGGCGAGCTGCCAGAATTTCCTCGCGCGTCATTCCGGTGGGTCTCCAGGAGGCTCGCAGCTCCAGAAACCGGTCAACGGCTGCGTCCCGCTCGGCCTGTTCCTGGTCGCGAGCGGGAACCAGGTGGGCGACGGTCTTCCCGTGCCGGGTGATGGCGATGGTCTCGCCTTGCTCGACGTTCCGCAGGATCTCGGCGAAGCGCGCCTTGGCATCGGTGGACTGAACTTCTCGCATGAAACCAACCAGTCAATATGACCGGTTTATTCTACCACGCTAGCGCCCCATCGCCCCCAAGATGTCCAGCGCCTCCTCCACGGAGACCCCGGCCTCTCCCCCGCCCAGGTGCACGCTCAGCACGAACCGGCCCCGCGTCGCCACGACTGCGTAGCGAACCCGCCCCTCGCCCTCGTCGAACTGGAATGCCCGCGTTCCCTGTCCCTCCGCCTCCACCTCGGCGAAGGTCGTGCCCTCCGCCAGGGCGATGCCCGCAACCGTGACGCTCAGCCAGTCGGCCTCGGCCGGCAGGTCCGCCACGAACCGCGACGCCTCTTCCTGGTCGCCGAAGGCGACCACCTGGCATACGACCTCCAACGCGGGGTCGTCCTGCAGCTCGTCCAGGATCTCCTTCCAGAAGGTGAAGTACCCCCCGTCCACGCCCGCCGCGGCCAGCGTTTCTGCCCCCACCTCGCGACCCAGGTCGTTTGGGGAGAGGTTCCCGAACGTCAGGCGCTCGAAGCCCTCGGGCAGGTGCTCTTCCTGGCAGACCCGGTCCGCGAGCAACTCGGGCCCGCCACCCGAGCATCCCGCCAGCAGCGCGAGCGCCCCCAGCGCCGCGAGGACGCCTGCCGCCGCCCTACTCTTCGTCGAAGGGCGGGTCCGCGTCAGGGCCGATCAATCCGTGTTTGGTTGAGTAGCGCTCCACCGCCACGATGAGCGCGAAGAAGGGGACGAAGCCGATCAGCGCTCCCAGCCCCCAGAACCAGAACCCTCCGATGCAAAACAGGATTCCCGCAGCTGTGAAGAACGACATCCCGATGATCGAGAGGATGCGCCCGGCCACCACGTAGGGGGAGATCGGCGCCTTCAGCACGGCGTGCCTGCCCCCGGCTTGCGCGCCGTCACGACGCTGTTCTGCTCCCCCACGGCCGACTGCCACACCTCATCGAACCCCGCCCCCTCCAGCAGTTCGCCGATACGCGACTGCGTGCGGTTCTCCCCGCCCAGGAGCGCCATCGTCAGGCCACTGACGGATGCGTGGTCGGGTCCGCTCAGGTCCTCTGCCAGCATCGGTTCCACGACCACGATCGTACCGCCTGGCTCGATAGCGTCATGGCAGGCCGCCAGGATGCGCCGGCACTCCGCCGTCTCCCAGTCGTGGAGGATGTTGGCCAGCAGCAGCAGGTCGTGCCACTTCGGCAGCGGATCGTCGAAGAACGACCCCGCCACGAAGCGGCACCGGTCTTCGAGCCTCCGCTCCGTAACGCGTTCCTCCGCCAGCGCGCGTACCTCCGGCAGGTCGAAGATCGTGGCCTCCAGCGAGGGGTGAGCCTCCAGCAGGGCGAGCGTGTAGCCGCCGCTGTTGCCGCCAACGTCGAGCAGCCGCCGGAACGCCCCGAAGTCGACCTCGAGCATGAGGTGCTCCGCCCCGGCGATAGCGTTCGCGAGCATCCCCTCAGCGAACCAGCGCTGGTCCTCCTCGTCGAAATCCCCGAACATCGCCGCCTGCCCCGCGTCGGCCAGCGGCTTCCCGCTGGCGAGCGCCTCGCCCAGCTGTCCGATCCGCTCGTGGAAACCCTGTAAGAGCAGCGACCGTCCGCCCGCGAAACGCGGACTCGACCGCACCAGGAACTGCTCGGTCGCGGGCGTTGCCCGGAAGCGACCCAGGCCGTCTCGCTCCGCCAGTCCCTGGCTCGTGAGGAAGGCGAGGAGCGTGGGCGCCACGCGCGGCTCCAGCCCCAGCTCCTCGGCGGTTGCCGGCCCCTGCGCGAGCCGCTCGAACAACCCGCTGCGCAGGCAGAAGGCGAGCGCCTGGGCGCGCATCGCGCCATCCTGCAGCGCGTAGATGCGCAGCCTCGCGGCTTCGAGATCGTCACTCACGACCGGCATGGGCTCCCATTCTCTCGCGGGTGTAGAGAGCGGGCCAGCAGCGCTGGCCCCTAGCCGAACACGTACCAGGCCGCTGCCAGCGCGCTCACGCCGATCACGATCCAGGCGGCGATCGAGAGCGCGGCGGCCGCGTCCTCATCGGCGTCGTTCTTGATCCACGCCCACACGAAGAAGGGCAGCAACACGAGGCCGATGATGACCGACATGCGTTCCAGTCTAGCGAGGCGTTGGGGGCGCGGTAGGCGACTGCCCGGTAGAGTGCCGGGGACACCTCCGGAGGTCGCACCCGTGGAATTCTGCAGCTACGAGAAGAAGGGCCCTGTCGCCTACATCACTATCACCCGCCCGGAGGTCATGAACTCGCTCCACGTCTACGCCAACCTCGAGCTCAACGAGGTCTGGGACGACTTTGCCGACGACGACGACCTCTGGGTCGCCGTCTTCACGGGCGAGGGCGGACGCGCCTTCAGCGCCGGCAACGACCTCAAGTTCACGGCCGAGATGTCGCGCCTGCCCGCCTCCGAGCGGCCCCGCGCGGCCTGGCCCCGTTCCGGCTTCGGCGGCATCACCAGCCGCTTCGATCTGTTCAAGCCGATCGTCGCGAGGGTGAACGGCTACGCCCTCGGCGGCGGCTTCGAGATGGCGCTCGCCTCCGACATCATCGTCGCCGCCGAGCACGCCCGTTTCGGCCTCACCGAGCCCAAGGTCGGGCTCATTGCCGGGGCCATGGGCGTCCACCGCCTCCCACGCCAGGGACCGCTCAAGGCCGTGATGGGGCATATGCTCACGGGTCGCCACATGACCGCCCAGCGCGCCTACGAGCTCGGCCTCGTGAACGAAGTTGTCCCCGCCGAGGAGCTCGACGAAGCCGTCGATCGCTGGGTCGCCGACATCGTCAGCTGTGCGCCCCTCTCCGTGCGTTCCACCAAGGAGACGGCCTTGCGCGCGCTCCACATGCCCCTGCCCGACGCCGCCCAGACCATCTACCCCTGGGAGCAGCGCCGCCGCCAGTCCCCCGACGCCGTCGAGGGCCCGCGCGCCTTCGCCGAGAAGCGCGACCCCGACTGGAAGGGCACCTGGACATAAATCCTGCCCGCCGGCCCCCCCGGGCGGAGCCGCTAGAATCGTGGCGGAGGGCACTCGCGTGACCCGGTCCAACATCCACGTAGTCGAGGCGCACTACGACTCGTCCTGGGACCGGCTGACCTCCTCCCTGCGTTACCAGCAATTCCGCTGGCTCTACATCAGCAACATCGCCTTCATGTTCGCCATGATGGCGCAGTTCCTGGTGCGCTCCGTTCTCGCCTACGACCTGACCAACGACAACGCCTTCGCCCTCGGCATCGTCAATTTCGTCGTCGCCATCCCCATGCTGGTCATCTCGCCGCTTGGCGGCGCCGTTGCGGACCGCCTCGACCGCCGCAAGCTCATCCTCTTCGTGCAGACCGCTGTGCTCGTCGACGAGGCACTCGTCTTCGTCCTCTTGATGACAGACCAACTGACGTTCCCGTTGCTGCTCGTGCTCACGGGCCTTCTCGGAGCTCTCTTCCCCTTCATGATGCCCGCTCGCCAGGCAATCGTCGCAAACGTCGTCGGCCGGCAGGGACTGGGGAATGCGATGGCCCTCCAGATGGGCGGCATGAACTTCACGCGCATCGTCGGACCCGTTGCCGCGGGGGTCCTCATCTCCTTGATCGGCATCGCGAACACCTGGGCCATCGGCCTTGTCCTTTACGGCATCGGACTCGTCTCGATGCTTCGCGTCAGCCCCTCCTACCCTGACGAGTCTGAGGAACGCCGCACTGTCTTCGGCGACATGGCCAACGGTTTCCGTTGGGTCTGGCAGCACCCCGCCGTGCGCGTGCTGCTCTTCCTGGGCCTGGTGCCAACGCTGTTGGCAATGCCGTTCCAGACGCTATTGGTGGTGTTCGCCCTGGACGTCTGGGATGCGGGAGAGTCTGGCCTCGGCATCCTCAACGCGGCAGCGGGAGTTGGGGGCCTGCTGGGGTCCGTCTACGTGGCCTGGGTTGGGGACTCACACAGACGGCTGCGCCTCATGATGGCCAGCATCCTGGCCTTCGGGTCCACGCTGATCTTCTTCTCCCTCAGCCCGTGGTTCCTGCTGGCCCTTCCCCTCATCCTCCTTGCCGACATATTCGTGACCATCTTCATGGTGCTCAACAACACCGCCATCCAGGTGCTCATCCCCGACTTCGTGCGGGGCCGCGTGATGAGCCTGCTCATGATGTCCTTCGGCCTCACGCCTCTTGCCACGCTCCCCATCAGCTGGTTGGCCGAGCAGTACGGCGCCGATATCGTCGTCGCGCTCGCCTCCGCCTTGATGTTGGTCTTCGCCGTCCTGTTCTTCGCCCTCAGCCCGGCCCTGCGCCGCATCGACACGAGTACCCGCGAGGCGGAGATCGAGTTCGGCGAGATGGACCGCCGCGGCAGGCGCGAGCCCGAGCTCACCCCTGCCGCGAAGTAACGCTGCCTGGGAGGGAGGGGGTGGTGCTGAGGCCCAGAATCGAACTGGGGACACCTGCGTTTTCAGCGCAGTGCTCTACCGACTGAGCTACCTCAGCGTCAGGCCATCGTAGGAAGCGACTTCGGCAGGGGCAAGGCGCGCCCTAGACCGCTCCCGCCCGGATCCGCCCCGCCACCTCATCCAGCGGCACAATATCGCTCTCGCCCGAGGTGCGCTCCCGCAGTTCGATGCCGCCCCGGCCAAGCGCCCGCGGGCTCACGGTCAGCCGTACCGGCATCCCCAGCAGGTCCGCGTCCTTGAACTTCGCCCCCGGTGACTCGTCGCGGTCGTCCACGAGCGCCTCCAGGCCTGCCGCCTCCAGGGTTGCCTCCAGCTCGGAAAGGGCCTGCGCGACTTCCGGTTTGTCGCCGCCCAGCACCACCACATGTACGTCGAACGGTGCCAGCGTCCGCGGCCAGACGATGCCGTCCTCGTCGTGGTTTGCCTCGAGCACGGCCGCCAGCAGCCGGTCGATGCCGATCCCGTAGCAGCCCATGACGGCGTGGTGCCGCTCGCCTTCGCCGTCGAGGTAGCGCACGTCGAGCGCCTCGGCGTAGCTCGTGCCCAGCTTGAACACGTGCCCCAGCTCCATCCCCGAGCGCACTTCCAGCCGTCCCTCGCAATTCGGGCAGCCGTGCCCCCCCTCCGCCAGCGCGATGTCGTCGACGATGTCCGCGGTCCAGTCGCGACCGTGGTTGAGGTTGAGCAGGTGCGCGTCCCGCTCGTTCGCGCCTCCCACGAGGTTCGCTGCCTCTGTCGCGCTCGGGTCCGCCACCACCCGCATCCCGTCCAGCCCCACCGGTGAGGCCGATCCGGCCACCAGTCCGGCCCGCGCGACCGCCCCGTCGTCCATCGGCTCAAGCTCGACCGCCTTCAACAGGTTGCGCAGCTTCGTCTCGTTCACCTCGAGGTCCCCGCGGATGGCGACGAACACGGGCTCGCCGTCAACGGAGTAGAACACCGCCTTCACGGTCTGCCGCTCCTCCACCCCGAGGAAGGCCGCCAGGCTCGCGATCGTCGCCACGCCTGGCGTGTCCACCCGCTCGACGGGCGCCGGCTCGGCGTCGACCGGCGGCTCCGCCCGGAAGGTCGCCTTCTCTGCGTTCGCGGCGTATCCGCAGGCGGGGCAGATCAGCACCTCGTCCTCGCCGTTGTCGTTCAGGTAGATGAACTCCTGGCTGTCCTTGCCTCCGATTGCTCCTGAGTCGGCCTCGACCGGCAGCGCCGGCACGTCCGCCCGCGCGAAGATGCGCGCGTACGCGTCGAACATCGCCTGGTACGACTCGTCCAGCGTCTCCCAGTCGGGGTCGAAGCTGTAGGCGTCCTTCATGCAGAATTCGCGTAGCCGGATCAGGCCGCCGCGTGGCCGGGGCTCGTCCCGGAACTTCTGCTGGAACTGGTAGAGCGTTACGGGCAGGTCTCGGTAGCTCTGCACCTGCGAGGCGGCCAGCGCGCTTACCGCCTCCTCGTGCGTCGGCGCCAGCACGAAGTTGCGGTCGCGACGGTCGGTGAGCCGGTAGAGCGCTCCCCCGAAGATCTCCGAGCGCCCCGATGTGTCCCAGAGTTCCAGCGGCTGCAGGGCCGGCAGGCGCAGCTCCTGTGCGCCCGCGCGATTCATCTCCTCGCGCACCAGCTCTTCGACGTTGCGCATGGCCCGCCACCCGAGCGGTGTGAAGCAGTAGAGCCCCGCCGCCAGCGGCATCACGAGCCCCGCGCGAAGCAGCAGCTGGTGGCTCGCCAGCTCCGCCTCGGCGGGCGCCTCCCGCAGCGTCTTCAGGAAGAACCGGCTCATCCGCGTCGATACGGTCATGGGCCTACTCTCCGCGCCCCCGCGCTCCGGTCAAGCGCGGCGCGGACGCTCCAGCTCCGCGCTGTCGATGAGCAATGTCACGGGCCCGTCGTTCACGCTCTCGACCTCCATGTGCGCCCCGAACCGCCCCTGCTCGCACGCAACCCCCGTCTCCTCCACGGCCGCGCAGAAGCGCTCGTACAGGACCTCCGCCCGCTCGGGCTCCGCCGCCTCCGTGAACGAGGGGCGCCTCCCCTTCCTGACGCTCCCGTAGAGGGTGAACTGGCTCACGCACAGTACCGCGCCCCCGACCGCCTGCAGGTCGAGGTTCATCCGTCCCTCGCCGTCTTCGAACACGCGCAGCCCCACGACCTTGCGCGCGATCGCCTCCGCCACCGCTTCATCGTCACCGTGCGTCACGCCGAGCAGCACGAGGAACCCGCCCTCGATGGCGCCGGCGACCTCGCCGTCCACGCGCACGCTGGCGCGGCTGACGCGCTGCACGAGCGCCCGCACCCGGTTCTATTCCTTGGAGGAGCTGCTGCTCGACTTCGCGCTCTTGCCCGAGCTCTTGCCGTCGCCCTTGCCGGAATCGCCGCTGGGCAGGCTCATCGTCTTCTCGCTGGAGCTTGAGCTCGTGCTCTTCTCCGACTTCCGGCTGTCGTTCACATAGAAGCCGCTGCCCTTGAAGACGACCGTGGGCGCATGCAGCACACGGTTGGCCGTGCCCTTCTCGCAGCGCTGGCAGGTGTGGCTGGAGGGCGCGTCGAAGCCCTCGCGCAGGTCGTAGCGACGCCTGCAGGAGTCACACTGATACTCGTAGGTGGGCACGCGGTCCCTCCCGGTTTGAGCGGGAATCTGAGGCCCTAGCCTAGCACTCTCAGGGGGCGAGTGCTAATCCCCGACCCCCGCCAACCCGTTCTACAATCGATCCGGGAGAGGTGCCCGAGTGGCTGAAGGGACCCGTCTTGAAAACGGGCGTGGCTCATACCCACCGTGGGTTCGAATCCCACCCTCTCCGCCACCCCCACCCGCGCGGCGCGCCACGCCGACCCGTAGAATCGAACCCGGGTGAGAGCCCTATGCATACGACGCTGACCCTGCTACACGATGGCCGCGCGGACCAGATCGAGGTCGCCGACCTTGCCCGCCCGGCCATCTCCGCCGAGGCCCTCAAGGAGACGCTCGGCTGGGAGCTGAAGCCCGAAGGCCTCTGCCGGGACTTCATGTGCATCTCCGTCGACCAGGATGAGCTAGTCGGAGAAGACGGCCTCGACCTTCGCGTGCTGGCCGATGCCCTCCAGCGTCCTCTCGTCAGCGACGGGAAGCACGCCGTCGCTTCCCTGGGCGCCTCTCACCACGACCGCGGCGAGGCGCTTGCCTCCCTCGATGCTCCCGACTTCACCCTCCCCGACCTCGACGGCAACCTCCACTCCCTCAGCGACCACCGCGGCAAGAAGGTGCTGCTCGTGGCGTACGCCTCCTGGTGAGGTTGCCGCTACGACCTGCCGGTCTGGCAGAAGGTCTACGAGGAGCTCAAGGATCAGGACTTCACCATCATCACGGTCGGTATTGAGCGATCGTTCGAGGACGCCCGGCCCTGGATCGAGGCGGCCAGCCCGAAGCACCCCAGCCTCATCGATACCGAGCACCTGGTGCCCGACCTCTACGGGATGATCAACGTCCCCACCGTCGTCTGGATCGACGAGGAAGGCCGCATCGCCCGCCCCAACGACGCCTCCTTCGCCTCCAACAGGTTCAAGCTGCTGACGGGCCTCGACTCGCGGCGGCACCTCAAGCGCCTGCGCGCCTGGGTGCGCGGCGCCGCCCCCGCCCTGACCCCGGCCGAGGTCCGTGCCCACCAGGACCTCCCGACTGCCGCCGATCAGGAAGCGCGCGCCGAGTTCACGCTCGCCTGGTGGCTCTCCCGGAAAGGCCACGCCGACGACGCCGAGCGCCACTACGAGCGCGCCGCCGAACTCGCCCCGCACGACATCACCATCAGGCGCGGCTCCATGCGCACCCGCGGCCTCAATCCCATGGGTCTCGCCTTCCTGAAGATCGCAGTCAAGAGTGCGCTGACCCGCACCCCCCTCTACCGCCCGCTCAAGGACAGCCCCTGATTGCCGATCGAGTCGAGGCGCCCTCCCACCTCCGCGCGTCGTCCGTACCCGCCCCGTAGAATCCCAGCCACCTGCTTACCTGGGAGTGCCCCCATGGCCACCACCCTTACCCTCCTCCACGACGGTCGCAGCGACGAGATAACCGTCGCCGACCCCGCCCGTCCTGCCATCCCTGCCGGCGCACTCGAGGAGACCCTCGGCTGGGACCTGCAGCCCGAGGGTCTGTGTCAGGGCCCCATGTGCATCCCCGTCGACCAGTCCGCCCTCGTGCGCGAGGACGGACTCGACCTGGGCGTTCTTGCCGGCGCCCTCCAGCGTCCGCTCGTGACCGACGAAAAGCACACCGTCGCCTCGCTTGGCGCCTCCCACCACGAGCGCGGCGACGCGCTTGCCTCCCTCGATGCTCCCGACTTCACCCTCCCCGACCTCGACGGCAACCTGCACTCCCTGGGAGACCAGCGTGGCAAGAAGGTCCTGCTCGTCGCCTACGCCTCCTGGTGAGGCTGCCGCTACGACCTGCCGGTCTGGCAGAAGGTTTACGAGGAGCTCAAGGATGAGGGCTTCACCGTCATCACCGTCGCCATCGAGCGCTCGCCCGAGGACGCGCGCGAGTGGATCGAGGCGGCCAGTCCCGCCCACCCCAGCCTGATCGACACCGAGCACCTCGTGGCCGACCTCTACGGGATGATCAACGTCCCGACCATCCTCTGGATCGACGAGGAGGGCCGCATCGCGCGCCCCAACGACGTCGCCTTTGGCTCGAACGACTTCAAGGAGATGACAGGCATCGACTCCGAGGCGCACCTGGAGCGCCTGCGCGCCTGGGTGCGCGGCGAGGGGCCGGCCATGACGCCTGCGGAGACCCGGGCCGCCCAGACGCTTCCGACGGCCGCTGAGCAGGAGGCCCGCGCGGAGTTCACGCTCGCCTGGTGGCTCTCCCAGCAGGGGCACACCGAAGACGCCGAGCCCCATTACGTGCGCGCCGGCGAACTCGCCCCGCACGACTTCACCATCAGGCGCGGCTCGATGCCAATCCGCGGCCTCGACCCGATGGGCGACGATTTCATGAAGATCGTGACCGAGTGGTCGGAGGCCGGGAACGCCTTCTACCGCCCCATCGAGACCCCCGCGTGACGTTGCTCGAAGGCACGGCCGCCATCATCACCGGCGCCGCCAACGGCATCGGCGCTGGCATGGCCCGCGTTCTCGCGGGCGAGGGCGTCTCCCTCGCCCTCTGCGACATCGACCCCACCCTCCACGATCTCGCTGCCGAGCTCGAAGCAGACGGGGCCAGCGTCATGGCTGCCGAGGCCGACGTCAGCCACCCCGCCGACGTGCGCCGCTTCGTCGATGCCGCCATCGAGCGTTTCGGGCGCATCCACACGATGGTCAGTAACGCCGGCACCTGGCGCGCCACCTATCCCACCGACCCCTGGGACCAGGCCGTGGACGACTTCGATGTCCTCGTCGGGACGAACCTCAAGGGCGTCTTCCTCTGCGGGCGCGCCATCGCCCCCCACATGGCCGAGATGGGCGGGGGCAACATCGTCAACATCGCCACCGACCACATCTGCCCGCCTCCCGGCTACAACACCGGCGGTGGCACCCGCATGGACGTCTACGACGCCTCCAAGTGGGGCATTAACGGATTCACCCAGGCCTGGTCCCGAGTCCTTGCCTCCGACGGCATCCGCGTGAACGCCTTCTGCATGGACGCCACCGACTCGAAGATGATTCGCGGCGCCCTCGGCATAACGCCGCCGCAGGAGCTACTCGACCGCTGGATGCGCCCCGAGCAGATCGCGGGCCTTCTCGTGGACCTCCTGGAGGAGGGCCCCGACGGCCGTACGGGCGAGAACATCGGTATCTGGCTCGACCACGAGGTCGCCCTGCCGCCTCGCGTCGACCCGCTCCCCCACCGCTTCCAGTAGCGGAAACGGCTACTGGCCCGACTGCCCCTCCGCCAGCGGCTTCGCGGGCGGGGGCGGCTCGCTCATGCGCGCCTGCCGCCGCCGCCACCAGAGGTAGAGCCCGCTCAGGATGATGGCCGCCACCCAGACCGCGACGATGACGAGCGTGATGCGCAGGTCGCGCCCAAGGCTGTCGCCGGCGACCACGCCCACGGTCGTCGGCGTGAGCATGCCCAGGAAGCTGAAGAAGAAGAACCGCCAGAAACCCATCGCCGTCAGCCCGGCAAGGAAGCTGATCCAGTCGAAGTTGACAACCGGCAGCATGCGCGCCCAGAAGATCAGGCGTCCCCCCATGCGAATCGAGAGGGAGTCCATCTGCGCCGCCGCCTTGCTCCCCACCAGCTTCGAGAGGTGCCGCCGCCCCAGCCAGCGCGCCACCCAGAACGCCATCGCCGAGCCCCACATCATCCCGATCATCGAATAGATGGTCCCGAGAACCGGCCCCCACACCAGCCCCGCGGCGAGGAAGATGGGCGCGTTCGGGACGGGCGCGAACAGGACCGAGAACGCCATCACGGCCATGAACGCGATCGGCCCCCAGACCCCCCACTGCTCCACCCAGTCCTGCAGCGGCTCGGCGTCGAAGCTCAGGGAGATGTCGAAGACCTCGGCCAGGATGAAATAGGTCGCTACGAGCGCCGCGAACCCCACCGCGATCCCCGCCAGTACGCGAGGCCGCAGCAGGATCGGCGTCTCCTCGCCCTCGGCCACGAAGTCGGTGATCGTGGGGCGGCGCAGGTTCCGGTTCGAGCGGTCCTCAGCCATCCGAAGCACCCCGCGCGCGTTCCAGGTGCGCCAGCAGCAGCTCGTTGACGCGCTCCGGCGCCTCCTGCTGCACGAAGTGCCCGACCCCCGGTAGATAGTGCAGGTCGAGGTCGCGCACGTAGCGTTCCGTGCCGACGGTGAGTTCCTTGCCCAGGGCGATGTCCTGTTCGCCCCAGATCATCGTCGTTGGCGCCGTAACGATGGGAACGGGGTCGGGCAGGCGCCTTGGGTTGCGCATCAGGGCGCGGTACCAGTTGATGCCTCCGCCCAGCCCGTGCTCCTGCCAGCTCCGGCGGTAGGTCGCCACATCCTGGCGGCGTTCCTCGCTCGCCGGAATCGCCTGGAAGATCGCCCGTGCGAGCTGCCGGTAGCGGTTCCGGGCGACGAACTGTTCCGGCAGCCAGGGCAGCTGGAAGAAGAACATGTACCAGCTCTTGCGGAGCTGCGCGAAGCTCTTCAACCCCTGGATGAAGAGCGCCGGATGGGGGATGTTCAGGATTGCGAGCGAGCGCACGGCCTCCGGGTGCCCCATGGCAAGCTGCCAGGCGATGGCCCCGCCCCAGTCGTGCCCCACGATGTGGGCGCTGTCTTCGCCGAGCGCCTCGATCAGACCCAGAACGTCCTGTTGCAGTGTGCCGCTGTCGTACGGGGGTCTCGCCTCGGTTTCGTTGTAGCCACGCAGATCGGGCGCGACCACGCGGTGGTCCTGCGCCAGCACCGGGAGCTGTTTCCGCCACGAATACCAGAACTCGGGGAAGCCGTGCAGCAGCACCACCGGCTCGCCCTCGCCCGCTTCGACGTAGTGCATGCGGATGCCGTTCACCTGCGCGTGGCGATGCTGCGGCTCGAACGGCTCGTCGGGAGGCATGTTCCTATCTTAGGGGAGCCCCCCGAACGGGCAGGCGCCCCGGTTCGCGTCAGGTGAAGTTTGCAACCAGGTACACGACCGGCGACACGAACACGATCGAGTCGAGCCGGTCGAGCAACCCGCCGTGCCCCGGCAGGAGCCCCGAAGAGTCCTTGATGTCGGCCTTGCGCTTCATCCAACTCTCCAGCAGGTCGCCCGCCTGTCCCGCCACGCCCAGGCCCAACCCCAGCGGCACGACCACGGCTGTGCTCAGTCCCAGGTCGAGCCACGACGAGAGCACCCAGGTCGCCAGCAGACCGCCGCCGAGTCCTCCGACGGCGCCCTCCCACGTCTTGCGCGGGCTCACCGCCGGCCAGAGCTTGTGCCGCCCGATGAGCGAACCGGTGGCGTAGGCGCCCGTGTCGATCGTGAAGGTCGTCAGGACGATCAGCAGCACCCAGTCCCGGCCCATGTCCAGGTCCCGCGCCAGCACGATCGTCGAGAAGATGATGCCCGGGTAGATGATCGCCCAGCCCACCACGCGCAGTGGCTTGCGCGGCCCGAACAGGTTCGTCTGCGTGTACCCCGCCGCCAGGAAGAGGGCTGCCAGCAGCGCCCCCGCGATAAGGAAGCGCTCGTCCGCATGCACCCCGATCACCACCACCGCCGGCGCCAGCAGCCCCGGTCCCAGGGGCAGAACCGCCCGGTACGGCTGTGTCGGGAGGAGCCACGCGCGTCCGAACTCCACCGTCGCCCCCAGCGTGATCAGCCCCGCCACGATGGCGAAGGGCCATCCTCCCGCCCAGATGACAAGCAGCAGGAGGGGCACGCCCACCGCTGCGGTGGCAAGACGAAGAGCGAGGTTGCGGGGCACTCGCGCTAGGCGTCCTCGAACGCGTCGAGGTCCTCCGGAAGGAGTTTGCCGAACTTCCGCTTGCGGTGGCCGTATTCGGCCAGCGCCAGGTCAACGTCCTCGCGCCCGAAGTCGGGCCAGTACGCCGAGGTGAAGTAGAGCTCCGCGTAGGCGTTCTGCCAGAGCAGGAAGTTCGAGATGCGCTGCTCCCCCGCCGTGCGGATGACGAGGTCCGGGTCTGGCAGCCCGCCCGTCAGCAGGTGCGCCGAGACGGTCTCCTCGTCGATCTCCCCGGCGGGGATGCCCGCCTCGGCGATGCGCTGCACCGCCGTCACGATCTCGTCACGGCTGCCGTAGCTCAGGCAGATGTTCAGCATCAGGCCGTCGTTGGTCCTGGTGACCTCCACCGCGTCCTCGATTCGCTCCGCCAGTGGGCGTGGAAGCTGCTCGATGTGGCCGAAGTGCCGCACGCGCACATTGTCGCGCTGCATGTTGTCCAGCTCCCGCTGGAGGAAGCGGTCGATGAGCTGGAAGATGACGGACACCTCGCTCGCGGGCCGGTTCCAGTTCTCCGTCGAGAAGGCGAACAGGGTCACGTAGCGTACGTCGTGCTCGGCGAAGCGCTCGATCACCCGCCGGATGTTTTCCGCCCCGGCGCGATGCCCGGCCGCGCGCGGCAGGCCGCGCTGCGTCGCCCAGCGCCCGTTGCCGTCCATGATGATCGCGATGTGGCCGGGCACGCGCGACCCCGTCAGCGGCGAGATGCGGTCGCCGCCGGGGTCCGTTCGGGATTCGGTTCCCGCGCGCTGCGCCAGCCTATAGCTCAAGCAGATCCTCCTCCTTGCGCTTCATCGCCTCGTCGATCAGTCCGGTGTGGGAGTCGGTCAGTTTCTGCAGGTCGCTCTCGTAGTCGCGCAGATCGTCCTGTGTCATGTCGCCTGCCCGCTCCCCCTTGCGCAGGTCATCGTGAATGTGCCGTCGCACGTTGCGCACGGCCACGCGCGCGTCCTCCGCCTTCTGGTGGACGAGCCGCACGAATTCTCGCCGCCGCTCCTCCGTGAGCTGGGGGATGGGCAGGCGGATGAGCTGCCCGTCGATGTTCGGGTTCAGCCCCAGGTCCGAGGTCTGGATCGCCTTCACCACCGATTGCACGGCTCCGGCGTCCCACACCTGCACGGCCAGCAGCCGGGCCTCGGGCGCATTGATTGTGCCAAGTTGGTTCAGGGCCTGCGTCTGGCCGTAGTGCTCCACCTGCAGCCCCTCGATGAGGCTCGGGTGGGCGCGGCCCGTGCGCACGCTCGCAAGCTCGCGCTGGAACGCCTCCACGGCGCCGTCCATGCGCAACTCGGCGTCGAGCATGATCTCTTCTGGGTCGGCCATGCGTCTGCTCTCGTTCTAGCCCTGGCGGGCGGGTTCGGCGAGCGCCCCGGCGCTCACGGTCGTTCCGATGCGCTCCCCGTGGAGCGCCCGATAGATGCTGTCCGGCGCCCGCACGTCGAAGACGACGATGGGCAATTCGTGCTCCATGCAGAGGCTCAGGGCGGTGCTGTCCATCACCTGCAGGCGCCGCTGGATCGCTTCCAGGTGGCTCAGCTGTGCGAAGCGCGTCGCCTCCGGCGAGGTCGCCGGGTCGGCGTCGTACACGCCGTCGACTCCGTTCTTCGCCATCAGCAGCGTCTCGCAGTCGACCTCGATGGCGCGCAGGGCGGCGGCCGTGTCGGTCGTCATGAACGGGTTGCCGGTGCCCGAGGCGAAGACGACCACGCGCCCCTTCTCCAGGTGCCGGATCGCCCGCCGGCGGATGTACGGCTCCGCGATCTGCGCCATCGTGAGCGCCGTCTGCGTGCGTACCTCCGCCCCCGCGTGCTCGAGCGCGTCCTGCAGCGCGAGCGCGTTCATCATGGTGCTGAGCATGCCCGCGTAGTCGGCGGTCGCGCGATCCATGCCGTTCTCGGCTGCCGTCTGGCCGCGCCAGAAGTTGCCGCCGCCGACCACGATGGCGACTTCGATGCCGTCTTTCGAGGCGCGCGCCAGCTGTCCGGCCAGATCGGAGATGGTTTCGGGATCGATGCCAAACTCGCGGTCGCCCATCAGGGCCTCACCGCTGAGCTTCACGAGCGCGCGCCGGTGCGCGTCGGTCACGGCTCCCCCTTCGCTAGGATCCCAGCTCAAAGCGTGCGAAACGCCGCACGCGGATGTTCTCCCCTGTCTTTGCGATCGAGTCCTGGACCAGGTCCGAGATCGTTTTCGATGAATCCTTCACCCACGGCTGGCTCAGTAGCACGACCTCTTCGTCGGCGCCCTCCAGCTCAGGTTCGCGATCCTCTGTCGAGATGACCGCGGGATTCATCGCCGCGACCTGCATCGCGACCTCGTGGACCAGCATGCGGAACTCGTCCGTGTTTGCCACGAAGTCCGTCTCGCAGTTCACCTCCACGAGCGCGCCGATGCGGCCGCCCGCGTGGATGTACGTGTCGATGACGCCCTGGCCGGTCTCCCGCTCGGCGCGCGTGGCCGCCGCCGCCAGGCCCCGCTCGCGCAGGATGGCGGCGGCTTCATTCATATCGCCGTTCGCTTCTTCCAGGGCCCGCTTGGCGTCCATCACGCCGGAGCCGCTCGCGTCTCGCAGCTCCTTCACCATCGCCGTCGAAATACTAGTCAGCGGTCTGCTCCTCTGGTGCCGTCGCGGTCGCCGCGGCGACCGGCGCTTCTGCTGGTGCGGGCGCCTCTTCGGCAGGCGCAGTGTCCTGCTCGGCAGCCGCGGCGTCCTGCTCGGCCGCCAGTTGCGCCATCTCCTCGCTGTACGCTTCCGCGCCCACACCCGCTTCGCGAGCAGCGCGGCCCTCGATCGCGCCGTCCGCGATCTTGCCGAGAATCAGCTTGATCGCGCGGATGGCGTCGTCGTTGCTGGGGATCGGGTAGGCGATCGGGTCCGGGTCGCAGTTCGTATCGACCAGCGACACGATGGGGATGCCCAGCCGCTCGCACTCGGCCACCGCGATCGCCTCCTTCATCGTGTCGATGACGAAGACGGCTCCCGGAAGCCGGTCGAGGTACTTGATGCCGCCGAAGTAGCGGTTCAGCCGCTCGATCTCGTTGGCGATGTCGAGCTGTTCTTTCTTCGCGCGCCGTGCGAACTCGCCGCGCTCGGTGCGGTCCTCGAGGTCGCGCATGTGGCGGATGCGCGCCTGGATCGTGCGGAAGTTGGTGAGCGTGCCGCCCAGCCAACGGTTGTTTACGTAGGGCAGGCCGGAGCGCTGCGCTTCCAGCTCGACCGTTTCGCGGGCCTGCTTCTTCGTGCCGATGATGAGCACGTCGTTGCCGCCGGCTACCACGTCGCGCACGAAGTCGATGGCTTCGTCCAGCCGCGTAACCGTCTGTTGCAGGTCGATAATGTGGATGCCGTTGCGCTCGGTGAAGATGAAGTGCTGCATCTTCGGGTTCCACCGTCGTGTCTGGTGGCCGAAGTGCACTCCGGCTTCGAGGAGCTGTTTCATCGTGACGGGCGTGACCAAAGTCCGCCCCTTTCTGCGCGACGCATAAATTTGACGCAGAACGCCAGGCGCTGCGCGCGTCCGCTCAGAATAGCGGGGCTCCCCGCCTCGCGGAAGCGCCGCCCTCCCAAACCTGCACCTCTAGCCATCTCGCGGGCGGGCAGGTATCGTTAGCCGCAAGGAAGGAGGTGATGCGCATGGACGACCATAGTAGTTGTAGCCAACCCCATCTAGCGCAGGAGGTGACCTCCTCCTAGAAGACGCGTTGAGCTACGAACGGGGCCTGAGCGGTGCGATTGCCGCCAGGCCCCTTTTTCATTCCCGGAACTTCCTGAGCCATGCTCGATTCCCCAGCCTTCGACTCCGAACGCTTCGCCGCCTCCCTCCACGCCATCGCCCTCGGACGCGACTTCCGCTACGTGGCCGAGACGCCCTCGACCATGGACGTGGCCCGCACCGCTGCCGCCGAGGGCGCGCCGCACGGCGCCCTCATCCTCGCCGAGACGCAGACCGCCGGGCGCGGGCGCCGCGGGCGGGGCTTTTTCAGTCCGCCCGGAGGCAGCCTTTACTTCACTCTCATCCTGCGCCCTTCGCGCGAGGGGTACGCCCGCCTCCCCGTCGCCGTCCCCCTGGCCGTCTGCCGCGCCTGCGCCGCAGAGGGCGTCGACGCCCGCATCAAGTGGCCCAACGACATCTGGGTGGGCGAACGCAAGCTCTGTGGCATGCTCATCGACGGCGAGACCGGCCCCGCCGGCCTTATCGCCTACGCCGGCATCGGCATCAACGTGAACGCCGACCCCACTGCCGACCTCGCCCTGCGCGATACCGCCACCAGCCTCTCCCGCGAGCTCGGCCGGGAGGTCGCCCGCGAGGCGCTTCTCGCCCGTATCTGCGATGAGCTCGAAACGGCGCTCTCGGCAACCGAACCCGACCTCGTCGAGGCCTATCGCGAGGTGAGCCTCGTGCTCGGTCGCCGCATCACGGTCGACGACGCCGACGGGGCCTATGAGGCGCGCGCCGTCGACATCGCACCCGATGGCGCCCTCGTCGTTGAACGCGAAGGCGGCGAGCGCCTCACGGTGCTCGCCGCCGATGTGTCCGTTCGTCCCCGGGAGTGAGTGCGCCCCTTTTAGGCCTCGTCATCCTCGTCGTCGTCATCGTCGATAAACATGCGGATGATGTCCATCGGCAGCGGGAAGACGATAGTCGAGTTGTTCTCGACCGAGATCTCCGAGAGGGTCTGCAGGTAGCGCAGCTGGAGCGTGATCGGCTCCGAGGCCATGACCGTGGCTGCTTCGCGCCGCGGCGGGGGCGTGACCGCCCCCGCCGCCAGCCCCGTGCCTGCTCCCCGCCCCCGCGGCCGCCCATGCACCCCCCCGCCCGCGACTTTTTTCTCCCCCCGCCGGTCGCGCTCCGCCTCCGCCTGCGCGGCCATTGCACGCTGCATCTGCGGCGGCAACTCGACGTCCTTGACCTCGACCGTGCTGACCTTAATGCCCCACGGCTCCGTCTCCTCATCAATGATCGACTGCAGCTCCTGGTTGACCTCCTCGCGCTGTGAGAGCAGCCCGTCAAGGTCGGTCTGGCCCATCACCGAGCGGAGGGTCGTCTGCGAGATCTGCGAGGTCGCGCGGACGAAGTCGAGGATGCGAACGACCGCAGCGGTCGGCTCCACTACGCGGAAGTAGACGACGGCGTTCACCTTGATCGTCACGTTGTCCCGCGTGATCGCCTCCTGGGAGGGAACGTCGAGCGTTATCACGCGCAGGTCCACCTTGACCATCCGGTCGATGAACGGGAGCAGCACGAACAGGCCCGGCCCCTTCGCTCCCTGCAGGCGCCCAAGCCGGAAGATCACGCCGCGCTCGTACTCCGCGACCACGCGAATCTGAAACGGCAGGAGGGGGACCAGCAGGACCGCGCTCAGCCCCAACAGGAAGACCTTGATGATGGTCGCGAGCAAGCTGCTCGGCGGTTCCGCCTGGATTTCTTCGGGTTGTGGTACCTGTTCGGTCATGGGTGGTTCTCCTTCCGTACCGTGAGCCTCAGGCCGTCCGCGCTAACCACGCGCACCTGCTCGCCCTCCGAGGCGGAACCGTCCTCCAGCTCCGCCCGCCAGCGTTCGCCCTGGATGAACACCATACCGTCTGGAGTTAGCGGTGTGCGGGCAATGGCCACTCTGCCGACGAGCGCCTCCGCTCCGGTGTGTGTTCGCATCTTTCGCATCCGCGCCAGTCCTACCGCCATCGAGACGAACACGACCACCAGCAGGAACCCCAGAACGCCGACGAGGATGCGGTTTGGCTGGAACTCCGTGGGCGTGTCCCGGAAGGCGATGATCGCTCCCAGCACAAGGGCCACGAGCCCCCCACCGGCGAGGATGCCGCCCGAGGGCACGAATAACTCCAGCGCCAGGAAGAGGAGCGCCACCCCGATGAGCGCGAGCCCGATCGTGTCCACCGGCAGCACGCCCAGCGCCAGGAACCCGATCGCGATTGCGAGCACGCCCGCCACGCCGGGGAAGATCACTCCCGGGTTCGAGAGCTCGAAGAACAGGCCGAGCATGCCCAGCGAGATCAGGATCGTCGCCAGCGTTGGGTTCGCGATGTGCTCCAGCATGCGCTCCCACACCGTCATGCTCGTCCGCACCCGTTCCGCCTCCGGGAGCCCCGTCAGCGTCACCATCAGGTCCGGCTTCAGCTCGATCGTCGTCCCGTCGATGCGCTCCAGTATCTCGTTCACGTCCGATGCCACGAAGTCCACCACATTCAGCTCCACCGCCTCGGTCTGTGTGGCCGCGACCGCCTCGCGCACGGCCTCCTCGGCCCAGTCCGCGTTCCGCCCCCGAAGCTCCGCGATCCCCCGGATGAAGGCGACCGCGTCGTTCTCGATCTTCTTGCCCAGCGTCCCCTCGATGTCGCTTCCGTCGGAGTTGATCGCCGCCGCCGCCCCGATCGACGTGTTCGGCGCCATCACCGCCACGTGCGCCGCCATTGTGATGAACGTCCCCGCGCTCGCCGCCCGCGCACCGAAAGGCGACACGTACACGACGACCGGCACATCCGACGCCTCGATGCGCTGCACCATCTCCCGCATCGACGAGCTGAAGCCGCCGGGCGTGTCCAGCTCGATCACGACGAGCTTTGCGCCCTCGTCCTCGGCCTTGCTGATGCCGCGGTCGATGTAACGCTCGGTGATCGGGCCGATGCCACCGTCGAGCCGCAGCAGGTGGATCGCGCCCCGCTCGGGGTCCTCCCCACCGCACGCCGCCCCGATCCCGACGGCAATCAGGACAAGCAAGAAAGCGCGACGAACCATCCGGAGATTCAGCATCTCCACCGAGTATAGCCAGCGGCTTCGGCGGTTTGTGGGAAGAGCGTTACCCTTGCCGCGGGAGGTCGCTATGGCGCCGGAACCCCGCGGACTGTCCGACCGCATCGATTTCCAGCGACGGCGGGCCATGGTGCGCGAACTCCAGGCATGGCTGCTTGAGGAACGCGACGAGGATCTGGGCGAGCTCGCCGCGGGTTTTCTCCTCGATTTCGTGCTCGACCTTGCCGGCCCCGACCTCTACAACGCTGCCCTCACCGATGCCGCGAAGGCCTTCCGCGAGCACGCGGACATTGTCGAAGCGGACATCGCTTCGCTCACGCAAGACACGTTCAAGCCGCGCGAGGCGGCGGACCAGGACTAACCGGTCGGGGGTTGGCTACCCCTGCTGGATCGGCTCCACGGGTGGGAAGGTGGTCTCCCAAAGCTCGTCGAGACCGGCGACCGCGCCGCCGACCACGCCCGTGTGAATCGGAGGTCCGAGCAACTCGAGGACGGGCCCGCCGCCGGACGCGTGCAGGTAGGTCAGGCTCCCCGGCAGCGCTTCGCCCATGATCTCGTCGATCGAGCTGTCGAAGTTCAGCTGGACCACGCCCGCGTTCGGGTAGACCCAGCGAATCTCGCCGCCCTTCTCGAGCATATCCTTCGTTGCCGCGACCACGTCCGGTACGTACAGGCCGAGGTGCTGGACGCCCTCGCCCCGCTCGTCGAGCCACTGCTGGTGGGGCGTATCGCCCCGCACCGGCTGGATGATCTCGGCGATGCTGCCGGCAATCGCGCCGTAGTAGACGCGCAGTTCGGCTTCCTCGCCCGACATCGAGTGAACCATGTAGGGGGGCATCAGGCGGAACTCGGCGCCAAGCAGGTTCGTGTACGTGTTCGCCATCTCGTCCGCGTCCTTCACGACGAAGCCGAGGTGGTGCATCACGGGCTTTCCGGTGTGGATGGTCATGGACTCTCACTTCCGTGGGTTCAGAGTGCCCGCGCACGCTACGCGATCCCGCCCCCGCGGGCCAGCGCGAAGCCTCGGTGGGTACTGCCCCTACGCCAGGCTGGCGCGAACCTCCGCCAGCCGCCCGATGCAGGCCACTGCGTGCTCCTGCGTGGGCATCAGGTTGCGCACGATCACATCCGTGTAGCCCGCCTCCCCGAGCTCCCGGAACTCTGCCGCCACCGTCTCCGGGCTGCCGATCGCCAGGGCGGAGGGGTCGAGGCCGCGGTAGCCGCCCTCCACCACCGCCCGCGTCGTCTCCTCCGCCTCCGCGTCGCTCTCGCCCACGTAGATGTCCCGCCGGATGGCGACGACGCCCGGCTCTTCGTACCCGTGAATCTGGCGGCGTTCGTGCCACTCGGCCGACCGTGCCGCCGCCTGCTGCGGTGTGAGCCCGGGCGCGGCCAGCCAGCCGTCGCCTAGCCGTGCGGCGCGGTCCATGGCCTTGCGCGCCACCGCCCCGATCCAGGCCTCCACCCCGTCCGGCGGCAGGGGCGAGATGCGTGCGTCCTCGATCTGCCAGCGGCCTTCCGAGCTGACGCTCTCGCCCGCCCACAGCCGCCGCATGATGTCCAGCGACTCCTCGAAGCGGGAGGGCCGGTGCTTCACGTCAACGCCGAACGCCGGAAACTGGTTGTCGTCCGGTCCGATGGCGCACTGCATCACGAACGGTCCCTCGTGCAGCGACGCGAGTGTCCCGATCTGCTCGGCCAGCAGCACCGGGTGCCAGAGCGGCAACAGGAAGAGCGCGCCCGCGGGCTTGTCACCCCACTCCGCCAGCACGCGACCGAGCACGGGCACGTTCTGGTAGTAGGTCATCGGGCTGGTGCTGTGGTGGTCCCCTACGAATAGGCTGTCGAGCCCGGCCTCCCGTGCCGCCGCCGCCCGCTCGACGAGCCAGCGCCCGCCCGTTCGCGCGTCCGGTGCCCGCAGCGCCGTCGCCATCGATATCCCGATACGCATTGTCTAACTCCCTCCGTCACTGCTCGTAGGCGATGACGTTTACGTCCTCGATGTCGCCGTCGGCGGTGAACCGCCAGATGCCGATGTAGCCTCGCCGAAGGTCGCCGTACTCGTCCCAGTCCATGGAGACGGAGCCTCCTTCGTAGTCCACCTCTCCGCCGTCCCGGATGATGCTCAGGGCGTGGGCGACCCCCTCCACGCCGGGCAGAACCCGTTCGCCCGGCGCCGAGCCGATGCCTCGCAGCGCGTCGCGAATGGCCGACCCCTCGGCGTTGCCCGCGGCCTCGGCCGCGAGAGCGATGGCGATGGCGGCGTCGTAGGTCTCCTTCACGTAGGTGGCCTCCGTGCCCCTCCCGTACTCGTCGTGGAACGCCTCGTCCCAGATGAGGGTGGGTGCGTTCTCATGGGAGGGGCCGCTGACCGTGCCGTACATGCCGGCCAGCCTTCCCCCGCCCACGGCCTCCGCGAGGTCGGCCCGCCTGAGCGCGTCGCCGAAGAGGAACTGATCGTAGAGGCCGCTGTCGAGCGCCTCCCGCAGGATGATTTCGGCCTCGGGCCAAAAGGTGAGCAGGACGAGGGCCTGGGCTCCGTCGCGCGCGCTCTCCTCGATGAGGTCGAGGTAGCTCTCACGGAGCTCGGCCGGGGAGCTCACGGCCACGATGCCGCCTGTCCACGCCTGCCGGAATGCCTCCACCAGACCCTGGCCCCAGGCGTCGTCCCGGTAGATCACGCCCACGTTCTCGAAGCCCCGTTCGCGCGTGAGCTGTGCCAGCGCCGGCCCCTGGGCTATGTCGGAGAGGACCGTGCGGAAGAAGAGGTCGCCGTCGTCGTTGGCGGTGAGCAGCGGAGAAGAGGCCGACGGGCTGATCACCAGCACCCCCGCCGGCGCCGCCACCTCGATCACCAGGAGCGAGTCAGCACTGGAGTTAGGGCCGACGATGGCGTGCACGCCCTCCTCCTCAATGAGGCGCCGCGCCTCCTCTGCGGGGTTGAGGGTGTCGCCTTCCGCGACTTCCACCGGCTGGCCGAAGACTCCGCCCGCCTCGTTGACGTGCTTGATGGCCAGCTTGAAGGAGCGAAGCCGGTCGAGGGCCGTGTCCGTTTGCGTCTCACTGTTGACCAGCAGCACGCCGATCTTGAGGGGCGTGCGCTCTTCGTCGCCGCAAGCGGCCAGCGTCCCGGCGACGAAGGCGAAGGCGGCGAGCACGGCCAGCAGGAGGCCTATCCTCCGTCGTCCCGGATACATCGTCGGCCCCTACTTCAGCCGGAACTCGATGTGGAGCTCCTTCAGCGCCCGCAGGAACATGTGCGGGTGGTGCTTGAAGTCGTTCTTGCCCGGTGCGAACCACATCTCGTCCACGCGTTCCACCAGCGTCTTGAAGCTGTAGTACAGCTCGCGACGGGCCAGCGGGGCGCCGAGGCAGTAGTGGATGCCCGCGCCGAACGTGAGGTGCGCCATCGGGTTCTTGCGGTCGAGGTCTACGTCCGCGGGGCACTCGAAGCGGCGCTCGTCGCGGTTGGCGGCTGCGTAGCGCGTCCCGATGGAGGAGCCCGCCGGAATCGTTACGCCGTGCATCTCGACGTCGTTCATCGCGACCCGCCCCAGCATCTGCACCGGCGACTCCAGCCGCAGCACCTCCTCCACGAAGGTCCGCAGGTACTTGTCCGGGTCTGACTTGAGCTGCTCCCAGACGGCCGGTTGCTCGATGAGGATCTTGACGCCCTCGCCGATTGCGTTCGTGCTCGTCTCCGAGCCGCCCACGAACGTGTCCGACATCATCTCCGCCTGCAGCTCGCCGTCGGTGAGCTTCCGCCCCCACTCCGGGATCTCCGAGTTCACGAGGTCGGAGAGCAGGGTGTCGTCGGGCTCTTCCCGCAGCCGGTCGAACACCTTCTTGAAGTAGTGCTGCGCGGCGATCTCCGCCTCGAGCGCCTCCCGCTCCTCCTCCTCGCTGACCATCTGGCCGAAGCGGCGCACCCACGCGTCGGTGGCGCGCTTGATGAACCAGATGTCCTCTTCCTTCACCCCCATCTGGTGGCCGATCACGATGAGCGGCAGCGGTACCGAGAACTGCTGCACCCAGTCGCAGTGCCCGTCCTCGGCGAAGGCGTCGAAGAGCCGGTTGGCGACGCTCTCGACGAACGGGTCGAGCTGCTTGATCTTCCCCGGCCGGAAGGCCTTGTCGAACATGTTCCGCATCTGGCGGTGATTGGGGTCGTCGCGGGCGGCTAGCGTGGGCTCGGGGAGCCAGCCCTGCTTCTCTTCGTACACCGCGAGCATGCGCTTCTGCCGGTCGGTCAGCTGGGGACGCGCTTCCTCCTGGGCCGCGCGGTTGCCCCCGTTCCCGAAGTTCTCCGTGTCCAGCAGCACCTCACGTAAATCCTCGAAGCGCGTGATCACGTACTGGCCCGTGTGCGGGTCCTGGTAGACCGGTGCCTGGTCGCGCAGCACCTGGTACGCCTCGTAGGGGCAGTCCTGCACATCCGCGTCGAGGAAGTTGAAGTCGTCCGGAGTCTTCTGCGTCGCTTCGCTCATCTCGCTCTCCTTAGTGGTCGGTGTTCAGTGGCCGGTCGTGGGTGGTTGGGTGGGGACCAGCCACCAGTCACCAACCACTACGAGTGTGCCGTCGCGTAGTGCTCCGCCAGCAGGTCGCGCCCGAAGTCGCCTTCCGGATCGCGCCAGACCGTGTGGCTGTGGTTTGCGTCATTCTGCACGCAGTCGTACTCGATGAGTACGCGCGGTCCCTGCAGCCGGTAGTAGTGCGGCTGCTTCCGCTCGAGGCCGCCCGCCCAGGCGAAGTGCAGGTCGGGCAGGATGCCCATCAGCCGTTCGTGCTCCGTTGTCGCGAGCGGCTCCGGCAGGCGGTTCGTGTATTCGCGCAGGAGGGCCTCAAGGATCGCGAGCTGCGCCTGCGACATGCCGCCCGCCGCCAGCCCCTTGGGCGTGAGCGAGTAGCGCGCCGCCGCGCGATCCGCGTCCGTCATCGCCTGCCGCGTGTCGAGGTCGTTCTGCATGATGCTCAGACGGTCGGCCGTGCCGTCGTCGGGGAGGCCGTTGAACACGCGTGAGATCCACTCCGGCTCCGCCTCGTCCTCGATACGCGACCGGTTCGATTGCACGATGTCGAACGGCGCCGCCTTCGAGATGATGGCCACGGAGCGCTGCGCGGTGTCGAGGCTGTGGACGAGCTCGCGAGCGAGGTCTTCCTCTCCCGCCACTGGGCGCAGGGTCTGGTAGTCGCTCAGGGCAGCCTCGTGTGGATTCGCCCCGAAGAAGGTGGGCGTCACCGACACGATCTCGCCATTGATAATCGTGTTGTGGGCGGACACGTGGTGCCCTCCGAAGCGCCAGCCCCAGGCATCGCTCCCCGGCTCGCCGAACACCATCGCGAAGTACATCGCCGGGTCCGAGCCGTGCATCACGCCCCGCATCGAGCCGCGCGGGATGCGCCAGCCGCCCAGCGCGTCCTGCCACGCCTCCAGGTTCATGATGACCGTCGCCCGCCGGTAGGCCGGCAGGCTCAGGCCCGAGGCCAGCAGGCGATGCGCCAGCTGCACCTGCCGCATCGTCAGGTCGGCCATGGGCACGCCCTCGTGGTCGGTCGGCGTGTAGTACCAGATTTCCCGGCGTGGGTCGGCGAAGGGCGGATTCGCCTTCGCCCGCAGATCCTCTGGCAGCGAGGCAAGCCAATCGCTGGCTGCCTCCGCCATTCGTGCGACCACATCCTTCGCGGCGACGCTCATCGTGTCCTCCAGTCGCCGCGCAGCCTACGGCTCCGCTCGCCCGGCGTGAAGCGCCCCGCCATGGGCCCCTCGCCCTTCCGATTAGCGCCCCCTTTGGTTGCAATACTCCCCGCCCACACCGATGAACGTTCTTCGCGGAATTGTCGCCGCAGAATCTGCGTTCTTGACTCGCTCCGACTCTCGCCATCGGATAGCCCTCGCTTTAGCGGCCTGCAGTATTGCGGCTCTCCCGGATACTGCTACGCTATCCCTGCACATGTAGCAGGAGACTCAAAAATGGTGAAGTTCAGCACGATTAAGGCATCTGCCGCTCCCGGTCCCATGCGTCAGACCGGTCGATTAACTGCACGAATGCGGCAGTACGAGGACTACGTCAATTCGGTGAAGTCCGATGAGGCGGGCAAGCTGACGCCCGAAGAAGGCGAAACGGCTCGCGGACTCGCGCTGCGCATCTCCCGCGCCGCCAAGCGCGTCGGTAAGACCGCCGACACCTGGGTACGAGACGGGTCGGTCTACTTCGTCGTTTCCTAGGCGATTTCGGCCAAACGTTTCCCGACATTGCACACGTGTTGGGGCCGCAATTCCTCACGGTCGAGCTCTGCGAAAGGGAGCGCGGGCCGTCGGGGGCTAGCGTCCAGCCATTGCTGCTGCCGTGCCCGCCGGGTCGGGCGCCGAGCTCATCCGCCGGAGCGCTGGCTGGGTCGCGATAACAACGACGCCCAGCAGGAATAGCAGCGCGCCGCCGATGGCGAACCAGTACCGTGCGCCTACCACATCCGCCATCGGTCCCGCGATCAGGGCGCCGATCGGCATGGCTCCCATCATGCACATCTGGTAGATGCTCATGACCCGTCCCATGACGGCGTTGGGGGTGTGAGCCTGGACAAGAGCCATGTTCAGGTTGATGAAGATGCCGGCGTTGAAGCCCGTGATGAACATGATCACCAGGGCCATGAAGTACCAGGGCGCCAGCCCCAGGGCGACGTTCAGCACACCCCCGGCCACCAGCGTGCAGAGGAAGTAGAACCCCGCCCGGTCGACCCTCCGGAACGAGGCCAGCACGACGGACGTGATCAGGGTGCCGGCCAGCATGATCGTGAACAGCATGGAGGCCCTGAACGGTCCCGCGCCCAATTCGTCGAGAGCGATCTTGGGAAGGAGCGCCTGGAATGTGCCCGCCATCGCGAGGGCGGTTGCCACCAGCACGATCATGAGCGTGCGGATACCCGGGTGGTGTATCACGAAAGACAGGCCTTCCCGCAGGTCTTCCCGCATCCGCCGTGGGGCCGCCTGCCGCACATTGGGGACACGGATGGGGATGAGGGCGAGCAGCCCCAGCGTCAGCAGGGCCGCCTGCGCCACGAAGGCCGCTTCGATCCCGCCCAGGGCGATGAAGGCTCCGCTGACCACCGCCCCTGCCTGCGCAACTTGTGCGCTCACGTTCATCAGGGTGACGGCGTTGAGCACGCGTTCGGGGGTGACCAGCGAGGGCACGATCGCCTGCCGCACCGGCATCCCGAAGGCCGTCGTGCACCCCAGTACGAACGCAAGGCCAAAGATCCCCCAGATATTCAGGGATCCCATGGCCACGAGTGTCGCTGCCCCGGCCGCAAGGGCGATCCCGCCGAACTGTGTGCCGAAGAGGAGCAGACGTCGGTCCATGCGATCGGTGAGGATTCCCGCGTAGAGGCCAAACAAAGGGAATTATATACTTGACTCCCGGTGATGATCGTGGTAACATCTCCCATAAGGAGATACGGCATGAGCGCCAGCACCATCAGCACCTTCCAGCTCTTCGAGAGGTTCCCCGACGCCGACGCTGCGCGCCACTACCTTGAGGCGCAGCGCTGGCCGGATGGGCCGGTGTGCCCGCTCTGCGACAACAACGAGCGTATCACCCCTCGCAAGGGGAAGCGTGTTGGCTACTACCGCTGCCGTGACTGCGGAGAGGAATTCACCGTCCGCACGGATACCATCTTCGAGCGTTCACACGTCCCGCTCCACAAGTGGGTCTACGCCATGTACCTGGTCGTCACGGCTCGCAAGGGCATCTCCTCGCTCCAGCTCTCGAAGGAGATCGGCGTTACTCAGAAAACGGCGTGGTTCATGCTCCAGCGCCTGCGGGAAGCTTGTGGCGACGATCCTGACATCCTCCGAGGCATCGTAGAGATTGACGAGGCATTCATCGGGGGCAAGGAGAAGAACAAGCACTCAAACAAGAAGCTTCGCGCTGGCCGTGGCACCGTTGGCAAGCAGCCCGTGATCGGCATGCGGGAGCGTGGCGGGCGCACCATCGCCCATCCCATCGATGGGACGGATCGCGAGACCCTACACTTTGAGATTGAGGAGCATGTTGAGCATGGCTCCACGATCTACACGGATGAGCATGCTGGCTACGCCAACCTGCCCGGCTACATCCGCAAGCATGTTTCTCACGGCAAGGGCGAGTACGTGGGCGCAGGCAATGTCCACACGAACAGCACCGAGTCCCTATGGGCCGTGTTCAAGCGCAGCATCAACGGGACGTGGCATCACGTACAGGTGAAGCACCTGGAGCGCTATCTGAATGAAGCCACCTTCCGGCTGAACGAGGGCAACGTGAGGGTTCACACTCTGAGCCGCCTTGATGCGTTCGTGGCCAAGGCTTTCACGGCTCGCATCACCTACCAGGAGTTGACATCGTGACGACCACCCCACCTGAACTAGACCGCATCGCGGACAAGGTGCTCAACTATCGCCCCACGCTAAAGGTGATCGCCGGCAGCGAGGACAAGCCGTTGATGATCAACGGCATCGAACTGCCATGCTACGTCCTTGAGGATGGCACTCGCGTCCTCAGCCAGCGCGGGGTATTCGCGGGGCTCGGAACAAGTCGCGGTGGTCGTGAAAACGGCGGTGCCAAACTGCCCAGATTTGCGTCCACAAAGGCCCTTAAACCCTTTATCGACGGGGATTTACTGATGGCGCTAAAGTCGCCCATCAGGTTTCAACACCCGAAGGGTGGGAGAACCGCCTACGGCTACTCGGCTGAGCACTTCAGTGCATTGTGCCGGGCGATCCGCGCGGCGCATCGGGCGGGAGCCCTTCAGCCCCGTCAGGAGCCGATGGCAGAGCGCTGTGAGATTCTCTTGGACGGATTCTCCACAGTCGGCATTGTCGCACTGGTCGATGAGACCACGGGATATGAGCGAGTCAAGGAAGAACGCGCCCTCGCGAAGATTCTCGAAGCGTTCATTGTCAAGGAACTTCAGCCGTGGACAAAAACGTTCCCGTACTCGTTCTACGAGGAGATTTACAGGCTCAAGGGCTGGGATGGGCCGCATGGAGTCAAGCGCCCGCCCATCATCGGCAGGTACACAAACGATTTCGTCTACGAGCGCATCGCCCCTGGGGTTCTGGACGAACTGCGAAGCAAGAACCCGATCCTTCCGAGCGGCGGGCGACAGACTAAGCATCACCAGTGGTTCACCCCCGACCTTGGCCACCCGAAACTGAAAGAGCACCTGGCTGCGGTGACTGCACTGATGAAGGCCGCCCCTAATTGGCCGTCGTTCATGCGCAGCCTCAACCGGGTATTCCCCAAGGTAAATACCCAGATGCTGATGCACATGGAAGATGAAGATCGGCTTTAGCCCCTATCTAGCACGGATTCCTTTGTGACCTGTTAGTATCCCGCTCGCTCGGACAGGAGTGTTCCGGTTGGTGTTGGACCAAACCCGGAGGTGGGTTCCCGCCCCCTTGCGGGTTCACGCTGACCGTGGTTGCTCCTGTCCGAGACACCACTTCCGGTGCCGTAAGGGGGCTCCCGTCTCATTAGTCGCTCGCGTCCTGACGCCTTGCCTACTCGCTCTTAGTTTCATAGCGCTCTCTACCCTCACCGTCGCATCTCAGGACACAACCTCGAACGTCGAGATACGAGTCTGGCAAAGCACTGAGAACGCCAAAGACCTCTACGTTAGCGCCCGTCCCGAGGGGGGCTCGTGGCGGGCGCTCGGGACCATCGAACTTTTGATGGATCAAGAAACCGACAACGAGAGATTCCGTTACAGCGACATCACGCTTGCCGTTCCCGTCATTGTTGACGAGCTGGAATACGAAGAAGACGGAAAGCCGATCCTCGCCTACACCGATGGGGGCAAGGTCACACAGGAATCAGACGGGGCACTCGCTTGCTTCGAGGCGCTGGAGTGGCTTACTGATGAAATCTGGGGCGATGAGTGGGACGCGACCTTTAGAACCTGCTCCGGGCACGGCGGGTGGCGGCACGCTCACAGGGCCGGGTTCATAGCGACAGGCATCGCCGTACTGAGCCATGAGGACGCACCCTGGTACGAGTACTACAGGCCGTTCTACGTCTCCAGCATTGACGGCGTGGTCTACTATCGCCTCTGGCCCGCAGAGGACCTGAGTTCGCTGACGCGCGCCAACTAGCCACGCCCTACCGGTGTCTATCCCCATTGATCTACCGGGAGTCAAGTATATAATTCCCCAAACAAAAGCACGGGCAGGCCCAGCGCGGCGATGACGAGGCCGACCACCGTCCCCGACCCCGCCGTAAAGCCGGCCCAGAGCTCCACCCCACCGTCACTGGCGATGTCCAGCGCCAGCCACGCGAATGTGAACTGCTGGATCGCCTGCGAGAGCGCGAAGGTGATCGTGTTGGCCCACAGGAGGGCGAACGGCCTGTGCCCGAACACGGCAAAGGTCGAGCGCGAGAGTCCGCGCCCTTCGTGCTCGACCTCAATGGGTTCAGCGACGGTTTCCGAAACGGATGCCACGTGCCGGCGATGCTACAGGGTGGCGGGTGTCCCCACCCCGCGACCGGCGACCGCCTCCCCCACTGGCCTAACCCCCCGCCGGCGCGGCTGCGGCTTCCGGTACGGGGTCGGGCGCCGAGCTCATCCGCCGCAGCGCCGGCTGCGTCGCGATCATCCCCAGGCCGAGCAGGATCAGCATCGCGCCACAGATGGCGAACCACTCGCGCGTCCCCACCGCGTCCGCCATGAGCCCTGCGATAAGCGCGCCCAGCGGCATGCCCCCCGCCAGGCACATCTGGTAGATGCTCATCACCCGACCCATGATCGCGTTCGGCGTGTGCGCCTGGATCAGCGCCATGTTGAGGTTCACGAACACGCCCGCATCGAGTCCGTTGATGAACATGATCACGAGCGCGATCGTGTACCAGGGGGCCAGCCCGACGCTGACGTTCAGGATCCCACCGATCACCAGCGTAATCAGGAAGAAGAGCCCCGCCCGGTCCACCCGCTGGAACGAAGCAAGCACCAGCGACGCGATCAGGTTGCCGCCCAGCATCACCGAGAACAGCGCTGAAGCCTGGAACGGTCCCGCTCCCAGGTGGTCCACTGCGATCTTCGGCAGCAGCGCCTGGAAGGCTCCCGCCATCACGAGCGCGATTGCCAGGAGCACGAACATCAGCGAGCGGATGCCGGGGTGATGCATCACGAACGTGAGTCCCTCCCGCAGGTCCTCCCGCACGCTCCGCTGGACGTTCGCCCGCACCACCGGTACTCGCAGCGGGAAGAGGGCGAACAGTCCCAGCGCGAGCAGACCCGCCTGGGCCGCGAACGCTCCTTCAATCCCGCCCAGGCTGATGATGGCCCCGCTGACGGCCGCCCCGCCCATCGCCACCTGCTGACCAACGTTCATGAGCGTGACGGCGTTGAGCACCCGTTCGGGGGGCACCAGCGATGGCACGATCGCCTGCCGCACCGGCATCCCGAAGGCCACGATCAGGCCAAGCGCCGAAGCGAGCCCGAAGACGCCCCAGAAGTTCAACGAGCCCATCGCCACCAGCAACGATGCCCCTGCCGTGATGGCGATGCCCGCGATCTGGGTGCTGAAGAGCAGCAGGCGCCGGTCGAGGCGGTCGGCCAGGATGCCCGCGTACAGCCCGAAGACGAGGACGGGCGCCCCCAGCGCGAAGACGATCAGCCCGATTACCGCCCCCGACCCCACCGTGAGCCCGGACCACAGCTCTATCCCGTCCTTGCCGATCTCGAGCGCCAGCCACACCAGCGTGAACTGCTGGATCGCCTGCGAGAGCGCGAACACGATCGTGTTCGCCCACAGGAGCCTGAACGGCTTCGAACGAAAGGCGTCGAACGTCGAGGGCCCTCTTGGGCCGCCTCCGCCTGTCTCCACCGGTGCGTCCAGGAGGGATGCCACGTTCGGGCGATGCTACAGGGCGCCGGGCGTCCCTACCCCGCGACCGGCAGCCGCCGCCGGCCCCACAGGAAGAACGGCGCGATGCGGTCGCCGTCCCCCAGGAGCTGCAGGTCGGGGCAGCGCTGCAGCAGCGTCCGCAGCGCGACCCGCGCCTCTAGCCGCGCCAGCGGCGCCCCCAGGCAGAAGTGCACCCCCAGCCCAAAGCCAAGGTGCCGGTTCCGCTCGCGGTCCAGCGAGAACGCGTCCGGCGACTCATAGGCCCGTGGGTCACGGTTCGCGGCCGCGTAGTGCATCATCACCTTCGCGTCCTTCGGGATCGTCCCGCCCTCGAGTTCCACGTCCTGGGTGGTTGTGCGGTAGAGGCCCAGCACCGGCGGGTCGAAGCGCAGGCTCTCCTCGACCGCCGCATCGATCAGGCTCGGGTCCTCGACCAGCCGTTCCCACAGCGGTCGGTCCTGCAGCAGGCGCCAGACCATGTTCGTGATCAGCGACGTGGTCGTCTCGTTGCCCCCCACGAAGAGCTGGTTGACGACGCCCAGGAGCTCCTCGTCCGTGAGCCCCTTGCCGTCCTGCTCGGCGGTCACGAGCTCGCTGATCAGGTCGTCCCGCGGCTCCGCCCGCCGCTGACGGATGGCCTCCAGGAGATAGGCGGCGAGCTCGCCCATCTCCGCTGCGTACGGCGTCGGGTCTTCCGCGCCCATCGCTTCGACGGTGATGTCGGACCAGTGCTTGAACTTCTGCAGGTCGTCGCCGGGCACGCCCAGCATCTCCACGATCACGACCACGGGCAGTGGGAAGGCGTAGTCGTCGTGCAGGTCCCAGTTGTTCACGTCGACGCGCTCGTCGAGGAGCTCCTCCGAGAGCGCCGTGATGCGGTCGCCCCACTCGGCGATCGCCCGCGGCGTGAACGCCTGCTGAACCAGGCTCCGGTAGAACGTGTGCTGGGGCGGGTTGGAGAGCATCCCTCCCGGCGGACTGAAGCGCGGCCCCTGGCCCCATTCGCTCGAATACGTCTCGATATCGAGCAGCGCCGACTGCACATCTGCGAAGCGCGAGAGCGTGTAGAAGGGCGGCTCGAACTGCTCGAAGAAGTGCACCGGCGCTTCCTCGAGCAGGTGCTGGTAGCCCGTGCTCGGCTCGGCCCGGACCTCTTCGGAGAGCGGGTTGTATCCGTCGACCACGCCGGCTACGCCGTCGCGACCGCGGCCTGCCGCTTCGTGAACGACAGGTCGAGGTGGTAGAGCCCCAGCATGATCCCCGGCTGGTGCTGGAAGTCGTTGGTGTCCTTCAGCTCGATCGTCTCCAGGCGATCCAGCAGCGCGTTCACCGCCACGTTCTGCTCCATGCGCGAGAGCCCTGCCCCCGGACAGGAGCGCGGCCCCTGCGAGAACGTCAGGTGCCGCCCCGCGTGCGGACGCGTCAGGTCGAGCTGGTCCGCGTTTGGGTAGTGCTCCGGGTCGCGGTTCCCCGCCCCGAAGCGCAGGTGGAGCGTCGACCTGGCCGGGATGGTCACCCCGCCCATCTCGAAGTCGATGCGCGCCGTCCGCGCCGTCAGCCCCTGCGTCGGTGCGTACAGCCGCAGCGCCTCCTCGACGAAGAAGCGCACCTTCGTCCGGTCGGCCCGCAACTCCGCGACGATCTCGGGGTGCTGGGCCAGCAGCATCGCCTCCGCGGTGAGCGCGTACTGCGTCGTCTCGTTCCCCCCGATGTGCATCAGCAGCGCGACGCTCGTGATGTCGCCATCGCTGAACCGCTTCCCCTCGAACTCCAGCTGGGTGAGGTACGAGATCATGTCGTCCTTGGGGTTCCGCCGCTTCTCCTGGATCTGCTCCGCGAGGAACTCGTTGAAGGCCACGAGCTCGCGCGCGTTCTCGACCTCGTCCTCGTCGCTCATGGTGCTGTTCACGCCCCTGCCGTAGACGAAGCGGCGCACCTGCGCCTCCTCCATCCCCCGCAGCATCGGCATGTCCTCCAGCGGAAGCCCGAGGATGGTCGTGATCACCACCTGCGGCAGGGGCGCCGCGAAGCCCTTCACGAAGTCGACCTCGCCCTCCTCGATCCAGTTATCGATCAGCCGGTGGGCCGCCGCCTCCGCCATCTTCTGGTGGCGCTGCGCTCCCTCCGGCCCCACCCACGGGTCGGTGACGGCGCGCTTGTAGCGCATCGCCTGCTCGTCGCTCGAGCGCAGGTCCTGCTGTGCGTTGAACGCGTCTCCGAACCCGGCTTCCTCGAATATCTCCTCCTGCAGGGGGCTGTTGCCGTTCCCCTGCATCGCCTGGTCCTCGCGACCGAGCACGAGGTTGCGGTCGCGAGCCACGCGCGCGATGTCCTCGTACCGCGTCAGGATGAACGCGTCCGTTCCCGGCTCGCGCCCCTCTCCCGGCAGCCGGATGACCGGGCACTCCTCCTGGAGCTTGCGGTAGGCCTCGAACCACCACTCCTGGGAACCATCGGCGAAGAGATCGATCTCCTCAGCGTTCATGGGGCACTGCCCCGGCGCCGTCGGAACCTCGGTGGTCCCGTGGTACGTCATCGACATCACACACTCCTCTCCGCGCCCCGCGGGGCGTCGGACGGGTTGCGCGCATGATCGCATTCCCCGCGAGGGCTTGCCACTGTGCGAGGCTGTCTAAGTGCGCCGCCTCCGCCGTCGCCGCTTCGGCTTTGCCTCCGCTGTCAGCGGGGCGACCAGCTTCTCGTAGAGCCCAAGCAGGTGCTCGACGCGCTCACGTTCGGAATCGAAGCCGCCTGACCGGTACAGGCGGTCTACTGCACGGTCCAATGCCTGGTGCGCCTTCCGCAGGTTGGGTGGCATCAGGTCGGGGTCATACAGGTCAGCAAGGGTGGCCTCGGGATGCTCGGCGCGCGCGTCAAGCACCGCCTGTGTCAGAGGTTCGATCTTCTCAAGCCTCTCTTCGCCAACTGGCGGCCGTGGGAACGTGTTGTAGACAAGGCCGATGGAGTAGCGAAACCGGCTTTCTAGCCGCCCGCCAACATGGCTGAGCCAAGCCATGTGCATTGCCGAAGCAAGCAGTCCAAACAGCTCAAGTGATGCGTTGGGGATGACTCGTACGGTGTGAGCAGGGACTACTGGTGGCTCGAGCCAAGCAATAGGGATGTAGTCTCGTCGTTCCGAGCTGACCTCAGGTACGACCAAGAACGGCTCCGTAGGGATGGTATTGATCTGATAGAGCGTTGGCGTCCTAGCGAGTTCCTGTGTGGACTTGCGCTTGCTCGCGAGGCGGAACTCCCGCACGAGGGCGACCCTCTCCCGCGCCTTGGGGAGCGCTTTGAGAACGTTGGGAGGAGTGTCCGTTAGGTGCAGCAGCCAGCGCTCGCCGCCCTGCAGGAACTCCCGCGCACCCAGATAGGGCCTCAGCCAACGCTCCGCTTCAGGTTCCTCGCTGAGGAATACGGCTCGCTCCTCACCAGCGAAGACATAATGGCCACCGTCGATGATCTGCGTCCCGGTTACCAGGGCGGGAAAACCGTTGATTGGACTGGACGTTTCCCGCACCACTAGGTGCGGATCGGCCAGCCCGCCCGTGTCGAACAGGTACGGAGACAGCGCTGCGTGGCGACTCTCGAGTGGTTCGCCGGTGAGGGCGTCATACGAGTAGAGCCGTCGCTCGCGGGTCGCGTCCGCCGCCTTCGCCAGGCCGATGATGACGACGTGCACATGTGCCTTGCCCCGTGCATCAGACCCCCATGCGAACGTGCGGTGCGCAAAGGTGATTTCGAGTCCCAGGCGCTCAAATAGCGGGGGCCAGAGCTGTCCGACCTGCTCACCCTGCGTGATCGAGTTTGTGGCCACGAAGGCAAAGGGGGCGTCGCTTTCCTGCACGTACTCGCCCGCCTTGATGAACCACGCTGTCACGTAGTCGAGCGTGCCCCCGGTCTTGCCCAGGTTCGCGATGCGGCGCACCTGTTCCCGTTGCTCGGTGCTCTGCTGCTTGGCTCCGACAAAAGGAGGATTGCCGAAGACGTAGGAGCATTGGTCTCGCGGTAGGTGCTCGGCCCAGTCCATTTCAAGCGCGTCCGCCTGCAGGATGTGTGGCGAGGCCTCCAGCGGGATGCGGGCATACGACTCACCAAACTCCAGGCTGAGCCGGTTGTTCATGATGTGGTCCATCATCCAGAGGGCCGTCTCGGCGATGCGCGCCGGAAACTCGTTGAGCTCGATTCCGTAGAACTGGTCGACATCGATGCGTGTCAGGTCGGCCACATTGAAGGCCTGCTGCCCCGCTATGAGCTCGCGGATCACCTCGATCTCAAGCGTGCGCAGCTCCCGATACGCGATGATGAGGAAGTTGCCGCACCCGCAGGCGGGGTCGAAGAACGTCATCTCCCCGAGCCGCCGGTGGAAGGCATCCAGCCTCGAGTGCCGACCGCGCCTCAGTCCCCGGATGTGCTCGAATTCAGCTCGCAGGTCGTCGAGAAAGAGCGGTTCGATGACCTTGAGGATGTTGCGCTCGGTCGTGTAGTGGGCGCCCTGCGCCCGTCGCTCCTCCGGCTCCATCACCGACTGAAAGAGCGAGCCGAATATGGCGGGCGAGACCTTTGACCAGTCGAAGTGGCAAGCCTCGATCAGTGCTTCCCGCATGGATGCGTCGAATTGGGGAATGCGCAGCGGGTCGTGGAAGAGTTCGCCGTTGACGTAAGGGAAGCGGGCCAAGTCCTCGTCGAGGGTGGCCATCCGCTGGCTCTCCGGCGTGTCGAGCACCTGGAAGAGCTGTGAGAGGCGCGGTCCGGTATCGCTGCCGTCGGTGGAGGTGCGTTCCTCCAGCAGGGAGAGAAAGCTGTCGCGCTCGAAGATGCCCGTGTTGTCGGCGAAGAGGCAGAAGACGATTCGCACTAGGAACCGTTCGAGGTCGTGGCGGGCGTACCCGGCATCCCTCAGCGCGTCATGGAGCTTGCCCGCGAGTTCAGCCGCATCGACATTGACCGGATCCTGGTCCCGGAATGTTCGCTTCTCGACGCCGACGATGAAGCCGAATTTGTCCACGTGTTCGGGCAGCTCGGAGAGGGCGAAGCGGCACTCTTCGCCCTCGTCCCGGTCGAGCAACTCAAACGTCTGAAAGTCGCAGAGCAACTGGTAGCGGGGACGCTCGTGCTCTGAGAGGCCGTCGAAATAGGAGCCAGCCTGCTCGCCGGCAGCGACGAGGCTCCGGCCGGCGCTCTTTTGCTCCACCAGCAGGACTCCGGGCCAGAAGAGGTCGATATAGCCAGAGGTGTTGTCGAGGCGCTGGACGTGCTCCTCGTAGCGGGCCACGGAGCGTCGACGGACACCGAAGACCTCGAAGAACTCGTTGTAGAAGCTCTGGGTCTCGCCCCTCTCGTAGGAAGCGTCCGCCCACTCACGGGCGAACTCAGCTGCTCGGGCGCGTATTTCATTCCAGGACAGGCGCACTTGCTACCTACTGCGTATGCCGAGTGGGTCGATGATGGGGTAGTGGCTCCTGATCCTACTCGCCCCACCGGTCCCAGTGCGTGACCTGCTGCCAGGGCTTTCGCCAGGGACGGCCCCACGGACCCTTCGGGTAACCCACCGGGATGAGCGCCGTGATCGTGACGTCCTCGGGTAGACCGAGCACGTCGCGGACCTCCGCGGTCTCAGCCGGCTTGATGGGCGAGTAATCCGTCGCCAGTGTCAGCAGGACCGTTCCGAGGCCCCTTTCCCGAGCCGCCAGCAGGATGTTCTGCACCGCCGGGTAGGTCGAGCTGAAGAAGCCCGAGGAAATGTCGGAGTTGTCCGGGGCGCGACCGTGCAGGCACGGCACGATGATCGCCGGCGCCTCGTCCAGGTGCTCGACGTTGTGCATCGCCTTCGAGTACACGCGCTGGCGGTCGGCCGTGATGTCCGGGTCGGCGAGGACGCCGTCGCGGATGTAGCGCTCGCCCACGTCGCGATAGGCCGCCCCGATCTTCGCGATCTGCTCCGGGTCGGTCACGACCACGAACGCCCACATCTGCGTGTTGCCCGCGCTCGGCGCCATGGTCGCCGCCTCGATGATGTACTCGAGGTCCTCCCGCGGGACCGGGTCCGGCTTCAGGTGGCGCATGCTCCGCGTCGTGAATATCGCTTCGTGGACCGAAACGTCGCCCATAGGTTCGCTCCCGCCCGCGATGAGTTCACGCGGGCTTGCTGGTGGTGCCGCACGATAGCCACGCCACGCCGGGCCTGACAAGCGCTCCGACTCCCCCTCGAAAGCCCCGTCCCCACGGCGAAAATGGTGGAATCGGCACCGGCCCGGCGGTAGGATTGCGTTACGTCTATCTCCCGGGGAGGGAACCCATGCCCGAATTCGATACCGTCATCAAGGGCGGCACGGTCTTTGATGGCCAGCGCACGCCGCGCTTCAACGGCGACATCGGCATCAAGGATGGCAAGGTCGCCGCGATTGGCGGCAAGATTCACACCTCCGATGCCGGCAAGGTCATCGACGCCAGCGGGCTCAACGTCGCCCCCGGTTTCATCGACCTGCACACGCACTACGACTCCCAGATCTTCTGGGACCCGTACTGCTCCATCTCCGGCTGGCACGGCGTGACCTCGGTCGCCATCGGGAACTGCGGCTTCGGCTTCGCCCCCTGCAAGCCCGAGGACCAGGACCGCGCCATGCTCACCATGTCGCGCAACGAGGCCGTTCCCCTGGAGTCCATGCAGGAGGGGATGCCCTGGGACTGGGAGACCTACCCCGAGTTCCTCGACAGCCTCGACCGAGTCCCCAAGGGCGTGAATGTCCTCAGTTACATGCCCCTCAACCCGCTCATGATGTACGTGATGGGCCTTGAGGCGGCCAAGGGTCGCCCCGCCAACGATGACGAGATGGCGGAGATGCGCCGGCTCATGATCGAGGGCCTCGAGGCGGGCGGCTGCGGCTGGTCCGGCCAGTTCGGCGACAACGACGTGCAGCGCGACTACGACGGCACGCTCATGATTACGAACCTCATGAAGGAGCAGGATCTCGTCTCCTTCGCCCGCGTTCTTCGCGAAGTCGGCCGTGGCTTCATCCAGTGCATCGGCGCCTCCCGCGAGCTCACCGAGACGCTCGCCGACGAGAGTGGCCGCCCGGTCATCTACAACGTCCTCGCCGTTGCCATGGACCAGCACGGCGTCGCCATGCCGCAGTACAAGGACACCATGCAGTGGCTGGACGACTGCAACGCGCGCGGCACGCGCGTCTTCGGCCAGGCCCTCACCTCCGAGAACAATTTCCAGTTCACCTTCGAGGAGTGGAACCTCTTCGATACGAGCCCGGTCTGGCGCGAGATGACGCTCGGGACCGTTCCCGAGCGGGCCGCCAAGCTCGCCGACCCGGAGCGTCGCGCCGCCGCCAGGGACGAGTACGACGACTCCGAGCGCACCGGCCAGGGCGTGGTCTTCTCGATGGATGACCTCATCATCGGCGAGGTGCACAAGCCGGAACTCGAAGAGTACACGGGCCTGACCGTCGCCGAGGCCGCCGAGAAGCGCGGTGTCCACGTCATCGATGCGATGCTCGACATCGCCCTTGAGGACGACATGAAGGCCCTCTTCGTCACCTCCCCGCGTCCGTACGACATGGCCGCTATGAGTGAGATGGCGAATTCCGCCTTCGCCCTTCCTGGCGTCTCTGATGGCGGCGCCCACACGAAGTTCATCACCCTCGGCCGCTACCCGACCGAGTTCCTCGCCCTTCTCGTGCGCGACAACGAGGTCATGGACCTGGAGCAGGCGCACTGGCGTCTCAGCGCCTACCCGGCGCTGGGGGGGGGGGTGCGCGGCCGCCCGGGCGTCCCGGCCCCCCCCCGGCGCGGGCGGCGGGCTTCCGCGATCGCGGCACGATTCGCGAGGGCGCTCCCGCCGACATCGTCATCTACGATCTCGAGAACCTCGAGATGGGCGAGACGGAGAAGGCGTACGACTACCCGGCGGGTGCCTGGCGCCTCGTCCGCAAGCCGCATGGCTACCGCCACATCATGGTCAACGGCGAGGAGACATTCGTCGACGGCGAGTGCACCGGCGCGACAACTGGCAAGCTCCTTCGCCACGGCTCCGCCTAGCACAAACCGTCAGAGGCAACGCACCAACGCGGGGCGCCCATCGGGCGCCCCGCTCCACGTCACGGGCCTTGCGCGATGACATAGAATGCCCCTCATCGCACGTCGTTCCGACCAAAGGAGGGAACATGGCCGAGAACTACTGGACGAGGTATATGCGCAGGCGTCCCATCACGCGCAGGGGCTTCCTGAAGGGTTCCGCCCTTGTGGGCGGCGGCGCCGCCACGGCCGTGCTCATCGGTTGCGGCGACGACGATGACGACGACGAGCCGGCGCCCGCCGCGACCGAAGCCGCCGCCACCCAGGCTGCTGCGGCGACCGAAGCTCCGACCGAGGAGGCGACTCCCGAGCCCACACCGGCGCCATCCCCCATCACCCGTGGGGGTACGCTGCGAATCGGGGGCAGCGTCGGCGGCGACTCGGTCTTCGACCCCGCCATCACCAATCACACGACCACCTACTCACTGGGCATGGGGCTCGCCTACAACCGTCTGCTCAACTACGACGGCGACGTGCAGGTTAATGCCGAGTTGGTGGAATCCCTACCCGAGCAGCCCGACGATGTCACCTACGTGTTCAAGGTGCGCCCGGATGTGAACTGGCACGATCTGCCACCCGCGAACGGCAGGCAGTTTACTGCTGAAGACGCTGCCTTCGGCCTGGGCCGATTCAACGAAGACAACCCCGAATTCATCCAGGGTCAGCTGGACCGCATCGACAACATTGAGGTCATCGACGACCTCTCCTTCCGCGTGACGACTAGCGAGCCGTTCGCGCCCATGCTTCGCTTCCTTGCCGACGACCCAATCCTGATGGTGAATCGTGAGCAGCGTGAAGCCGTTGGCGACGAGGGTATGAAGCTCTATGAGAACATGGTCGGAACCGGCCCGTTCATCCGCGGTGAGCTCGATCCGAATGTACGCGGCATCCTCAACCGCAACCCCAACTACTTCGAGAGGGGCGAGGATGGTCAGGCGCTCCCCTATCTCGACAACGTTGAGCACCTCGCCTTTTCCCCAGAGGCGCAGGAAGGCGCTTTTATCTCCGGCGAGTTCGATCACTTCGACAACATCGGCGCTGGCGGTCTCTTCATCCAGGTGCAGTCCCTGCAGGATCAGATGGGCGATCAAGTCGCCTTCCGCAAGCGGCTGCACTCCGCCATCGAAGAAACGCACATGCATAACCAGAAAGAGCCGTTCAACGACCCCCGTGTGCGTCAGGCGGTCCACCTCGTCATCAACCGGCAGATCGCTGTCAACCCGTTCGGGCCTGAGAGCGGCATCTACATGGGGCCGGTTCCACAGATGTTCCACCCCTTCGCCTTCACCGAGGATGAGCTGCTCCAGATGCCGGGCTGGCGGGAGGACAAGGAGCAGGACGTCGCAGATGCGATCGCCCTCATGACCGCCGCCGGTGTCGGCGTAGGCGCGGACGAGACCATCACCATCCCCACGCCTATCCAGTGCCCCTGCCACGGCACGGGCATTAAGGATGATGTGTCCGTCCTCGGACTCGAGCTCGAGCTCGAGCAGGCGACGGGCGCCGACTACTTCGCCGAGCGGGCGCAGGGCAACTTCATCATGAACATCGGCCTCGAAGTGGGCGGTACCGACGCCGATACCTACATCTACCACCGCTTCCACACGGATGCTCCGTTCAACCGTGTTGGCTTCTCCGATCCCGATGTTGACCGGCTGCTGGAGAAGCAGCGATCGACGCTCGACACCGAAGCCCGGGCGGATGCCGTCCGCGACGCCTCGCTCGCCCTCATCGAGCACTCGCCACAGGCCTTCACGGCGTCGCTGGTCTTCTATCCGATCTTCCGGAGCTACGTCATGGGCCATCCGGAGGGAATTCCCTTCGGGCTTACCCACAACCTCGGGAATCTCTGGCTGGATACCTAGGCCGGAAGCGGCGAGCCGAGCAATCCTGAGAAGGAGCGGGCCCCAGGGCCCGCTCCTTCTTTGCGTCTCTGGCAGTCAGACGTTCTAGGTGCCTCGCATGCGTGGATCCCACAGGTCGCGCAGGGAGTCCCCGAGCAGATTCACACCCAGCACCGCCAGGGCAAGCCCGATGGCCGGGTAGATGAACATGTGCGAGGCGAACGAAATGTAGCTCCGGCTGTCCGCAATCATGCGTCCCCACTCCGACTGTGGGGGCTGCACACCCAGACCGAGGAAGCCGAGTGCTCCCGTTGCTAGCATCAGGTTCCCTACACCCACGGCGAAGATCACGCCGATTGTTGGGGCGATGTTGGGCAGTACATGGCGCAGCAGAATCCGCCTCCAGGAAGCTCCCATTACCTCTGCTGCCTCAACGTACGGGTTTGTCAGAGTGGACAGTGTTGATGCCCGTGCGATGCGCACCAGTGGAGGTGTTACGGAGAGGGCCAAGACTAGGACAAGAACCTGTGTGTCGCGGCCGAACACGATGAGGAAAAGGAGGATGAGGAATAGACCCGGCAAGGCAAGCATCGCATCAATGATGCGCTGGAAGATGATGTCGATTCCGCGGACATAGGCCGAAATCATCCCCAGCAGGGTTCCGGCCACCGTCGCGATGGCCAACGACAGGGCCGCTACGATGACGGTGATCCGTCCGCCTGCCATGGTGCGGGAGAAGTAGTCACGGCCCTTCTCGTCTGTCCCAAACCAGCTCTCACCGGAGGGGCTGGCGAGCAAATTGCCGCTCTGCTTGTCTGGGTCGTGCGTCGCGATGGTCGGTCCGAATACGACGATTACCACCACGATGAGCGTCAGGAACAACCCGAAAACACCCACGGGTTGCGCCCGCGCGGTCCGTGCCATTCGCCACCAGACACTTGGACGCGCCGGAAGCACGGGCTCGGCAACCATCGCTGCTCCCATCGGCCCGGCGCTCATGCGTACTGAATCCTTGGGTTGAGCCAGGCGTACACAATGTCCACCGCCAGGTTCACCATCACGAACATGAAGCCAGAGAAGACGACAAACGTCTGGACGACGAGGTAGTCCTCCTGCCGCACGGCGTCGAGTGCGTAGAGCCCGAGCCCGGGCAAGCTGAATATCGACTCGACAATGACAACGCCCCCGAGTGCGCCCCCGAAGGAGAGTCCCAGCACGGTGATGACGGGGATAAGCGCATTCTTGAGGGCGTGCCGCTGGATAACCGTTGGCTGGCGCAGCCCCTTGGCCAGCGCCGTGCGCACGTAGTCCTGACGAAGCACCTCAAGCATCTCGGTGCGCGTCAGACGGATTAGTGTCGCCATGAGTGCGAGGGCGTTCACAACGACGGGAATGGAGTAGACCTGCATGTTCCGCAGGGGGTCATCCTGGAAAGCCACGTATCCAAGTGGTGGGAACCAACCCCACCAGATCGCTGGAAACTTCAGCACGAACACGGCAATGACGAAGCTCGGCACGGCCAGCACGATCACACTGATGATGCGGATGGAGTGGTCGCCTAGGCCGTTCTGTCGCACGGCCGCCAGAGCCCCAAGGGGGATGGCGATGACCGCCTGCACCAGTACCGTCAGCACAACTAGCTGGATGGTGACGGGAAAGCGTCGCCTGATCTCTTCCTCGATTGGGGTGTAGCTGACGAAGGATCGGCCAAAGTCGCCCCGGAACGCGTCGGACATCCAGTCGAAGTAGGCTTCGAAGGGTCCCTTGTTCAGGCCCAGGTGTTCCCGAAGCGCCTCGGCACGCTCGGGCGTGTAGCTGTTCTGTAGCTGGTAGTCGACGACGTCCCCGGGCGTGAGCCGCATGATCATGGCCGTGCCGAACGAGAGGATGAACAGCGTCACCGGCACGAGCATCAATCGCCGCAGGATGTACGTCGTCATGCGCGCCTACCCGCCCAGGAACCCCGTGACCGCACTCGCGGTCTGCTCCAGTTGCTCCATCTGGGGCAGGTGACCCGCCCCTGGGATCAGCGCGATCCGTGCGTTGGGGATGGCCTGCTCGAACTCGCCTGCGTAGACGGGCGGGATGAGCCCGTCCTGCTCCCCCCAGAGGATGAGCGTGGGCGCGGTGATGCGATGCAGCCGCTTCTTCAGCCCCTTGTCCGGGATGGGCCACACGAACTTTCCCGTGCAGGCCAGCGACCACGTCGTACGCAGGGCCATCTGAATGCCGGTCTCCGGGTCCGGCGGAGGCGTCGCCATCATCATCGCCGCCGGACCGGTCGGGTCCGCGAAGAGCAGCGGTCCGAGGTCCTGCGGGGCCGTCGCCATCCAGTTCTTCACGGGCGCGTCGTCGCGCCAGAGGCCGACCGGGTCGATCAGCGCCAGCTTGCTCACGCGCGACGGGTTCGTGGCCGCCACCTCCGCCGCCACCATCCCCCCGAACGAGTGCCCGACGACCGCCGGATTCTCAAGGCCCAGCTCGTCGAACACCTCGTAATAGGAGAGGACGAGGTCCCAGAGGTTGTCGATCGGCTTGATCGCGTCCGGGAGCCCCGGGGTCGTGCCCGGATGCTCGGGCGCGTACACCGTGAACGATTCCGCCAGCGTATCGAGAAACGGGTCCCAGTTGAGCCCCATCGCGCCGTGGAAGAAGACCAGGGGCGGCCCCTCTCCGGCGATCAGCGCACGCGACTCGACCTTGCCCTGCCAGACTCGCGTCTCGCGCTCCGTAACGGCTGCCATCAGGAGCCGCCCGCCACGGCCGCGATATCGGCGGCCTCGGCGTTCATCCGGCGTCCCCCGCGGAGGCTCTCCGGCCACCAGTGGTTCTCCCACTCGTCCGTCCAGTGGTGGCGGATGTGGGGGAGCACTTCCGTCGCCATCAGTTCGATGTTCTTCATCGTCAACTCGTGTGGCATCGACCCGATCTGCAGCAGCAGCATCAGGTTGCCCACACGCAGGCTCTTGATGAGGTTCTCGAGTTGGTCCCGCACCGATGCGGGGCCGCCCGAGATGACGAACTGATTATCGACATAATCCTTGTACGACCACTCGCTCAGCTGGTCCCGCATTGACGTCTGCTCCGAGAGCATCCGCCGCATCGAGTTCTCGAGGCTGCGGTAGTCCTGGTGGCCGGGCGGCGTGAACTCGGGTGCGATGTGGAGGCACTTCTCGAAGAAGTACTTCACGTGCTTCTCGTAGTCCTTCTCCGCCTGCGCGTCTGTCTCCGAGACGGCAACAAGCTGCAGGAAGCCCGCCCGGTACGGGTTCGGCTCCTTGCCCTTGCTTTCCATGAACTCCCAGAAGCTGTCCATCACCGCCTTGCCGCGGGCGTGCCCGAAGTAGCTCAGGAAGCAGTAGCAATGTCCCTGCTCGGCCGCGAACTCCCACGTGCTCAGACTGCCCATGCCGGGCACCCAGATAGGCGGGCGGGGCTGCTGGATGGGACGCGGCCACAGGTTCACCATCGGCAGCTGCGTGTACTTGCCGTTGAAGGGGAATGGTTCCCGTGACTCCCACGCTTTCAGGATCAGGTCGTGCGCTTCGTAGTAGCGCTCGCGCTGCTCGATCGGCGTGATGCCGTAGCCCATATTGGCGTCCATGGCCGTGCCCAGCGGCATCCCCGCCACCAGTCGCCCCCCGGAGATGCAGTCCAGCATCGCGTACTCCTCCGCGATCCGGATCGGCGGGGTCGTCCTTCCCCCCGCCCCCAGGCGCCCCCCGGAGATGCAGTCCAGCCTCGCGTGCTCCTCCGCGATCCGGATCGGCGGGTTCGTCGTCGGCAGCGTCGCCCCCATCTGCACGAGCGCCACGTCCTGGCCGCGGGTCGCCCGCGCCAGCGCCCCGCCC
>MKWU01000332.1_pt1 | contig 90632 bp, 82 predicted proteins | sample 809101 | NCBI WGS metagenome assembly MKWU01 (sample SAMN05860141, study PRJNA318959) | sponge metagenome | host: Aplysina aerophoba | place: Slovenia: Piran, Adriatic Sea, Gulf of Piran | collected 2013-05-07
GCCCACCGACCAGGCCTGGATCGAGTCTCTGTTCAGCCACGTCAAAGGCGAACACCCCCACCTCGAAACGCTCGACGATCCCGCCGACCTCACCGCAGAACTCGAACGCGTCCGCAACCACTACAACTGTGTGCGGCTCCACGAAGGCATCGGCTATGTCACCCCCAACGACGAACACACCGGCAAAGGCGACCAAATCCGCCAAGCCCGCCGACACGGACTCCAACAAGCCGACGCGCAACGACGCGCCCACCACCGACACCAACCGCTAACATGACAAACCAACCACCACCAACCACCCACCGATGCGCCGTGAAAAAACCCGCGATTTGTCGCGAAGAGTCAGACACACCTCACCAGACGGACGCTACACCGCCCACAGCTTCCGCCGCGGCGCAGCCCAAGGACTCACGCGGCGCGGGCTCCCACCCCAAACTGTCTCCGAGATCATCGGCTGGAAATCCGCCGAAATGGCCGCCGAATACGACGCACGACGCCTCAGAATCGGCACCTACCGCAACAACCCGAGCGCGAAAGATCCCGCCGGGAGGCTAGGAGGCTAGGGGTGCGACCTCAACCGGCGGGAACCCTCGACGACGTGACGGGACCATCTGCTACCGACAGGACCGCCCCGCGGCCAACCGTACAGATTTTGTTAGTCGAGCAGTGCTCATGTCGGCGGCCTAGTCCGGGAAAGGGTCGCGACCCATGAACCGGGTAATGCGCCGCACATTGCCGGCGTTGAATCGAACCGCGCCGCGCCCCGTAGCGCCGCGCCTCGGTGGTTGCGGCGGCTCGTCTGGCGGGTCCGGTTCAACACAGCCCGGGTAGGCATCACAAGCAGACACACCAACAGCGAGCGCAGCACGCACCACAACCCGATACAGCACCACGGCTCCCACCACGACGACGATGCCCGCGACGCTCGCCGCTGCCGACGCCTCTTCCCCCTCATCGAGGGACCCATCGAGCGCGAACACGGCGCCCGCTCCGACAAACACGAACACAACCGCACAGAACAGCACGACGAAACGCACACGGTTCGGGTAGGGGTGGGGAACCTGAAGCACAGCCGCACGACCGCACGGACACCGTTCGTGCGTCAGCGCCATACCGTCGCCTGTCTCGTCGTCGCTCATGTCGCCTCATGGTCGGTTGCGCAGGCTCGCAGGTCGTCGTCGAGCAGAGTACGGATAGTGGTCGGAGTGGTCTGAAACATCATGTCCCCTATCGGTAGCAGTACACCCCCACTATACACCCACCCCGCCGGCCGAGACCGGCCTGACCGACGCCCAGGACTACGCCGACGCCCCCTACCGGCGGGACCGTCGAGCTTGTCGGCGGTCGGCGAACCGCAGCCGGATCTCCTCCATGCGCGCGGCGTGAGCTTCGTCCCGAGACCGAGGATCGGTCAGCGCAGCCCGAGCACGACGCCGCGCCCGATCCGCTCTCCCCCGCTCCCGATTCGCCTCCCGGCAGACATCGCAGCGGCACGGCGGACGGGACTTGCACCCGGCGTACCGAGCCTGGCTACCGTGCTCCGGATCCGACGACGTCGCGGCCATCACACCCCTCAGCGCCACATATCCGAAACGCTCCGACACACAGCGGGACAATACCCGATCCCTCCCGGCCTATCGGACGACGACTGGTGGGTCGAGTTCTTCGACGCGTTCATCCGAGAATACGACCGTCAACTCCAACAAGACCGCGGGGTTTTCTGGCTCTACGCGTCGAAGCGGGGACGTCGGGTTCTGATTCTTGTGCTGGGTTGAGTGTGCCCGGGGTTTTGGCTGGCTGCAAGTAGGATGCGTAGCCGGTAGTTGGTGAACCGGCGGAAGCCCCGCTTTGCTTAGGCTGCCAGCGTTTCGGAGGGTGCTGTCTGATTCCGCCCTCGGTTGCTTCGGGGTTATGCACTGGTGGGACAACATTCGTGGTTGTGACGCGCGCGGCCCGCGCACGCCGCCGCGAACCCGAGTTGCGCGCACAGGCGGGACAACATTCGTGGTTGTGACAGCTAGCGTGGCTTTGTGGCAACAAAGGCGAAGCAGAACGGTGACCTCTCAGGCGAAGACGGGATACCGGTCAAGATGCTCAACGACCGGATCCTTGTGTCGCTCGGCGAGGCGGAGGGAGAGCGTCGGTCGTCTGGGGGAATCCTGATCCCGGCGACGGCACAGGTCGGCAAGCGCCTGTCGTGGGCGCAGGTCGTGGCCGTGGGACCCAATGTCCGCAACCTCGAGACCGGCGATCAGGTGCTGTTCAACCCCGAGGACAGATACGAGGTCGAGGTCCGCGGCTTCGACTACATCATCCTGCGCGAACGCGATGTCCACGCGGTGGCCGCCGAGCGTCTCGACGAGGGCTCCACCGGCCTCTACCTCTGAGCCGTTGGCTCGGTCTGGAACTAGCCGCTTCGAGAAGGATGCCAAACGCGAGCGTCCGCACGGTCAGCGGATGACGTGGAATCCGAGGTGCTGTTTCAGGGTGCCAGCGATTCGGTCGAGGTAGTTCACGGCATCACTGAGCCTCGTGTAGCGCGTCAGGGCGTTGAACAGCAGTGAGTCGAACGCCATCGACTCTGCCCAGTCGATGTCGGTGCGATAGCCCATGACAGCAGTGGTACGCGTCTGTTTGACGAAGCGCTGCAAACGTGCATCTCCGAGGCGCATGACCGAACAGGCGCAGAAGTGAATTAGCCGGCCTTCTAGCCGACCCTCCAGCCACTCACCGAGCATCTCCAGTGTGACCGCGGGCTTCCTGCTATCGGGGAACGAAATAGCGCCCGGAGTGCCGTGGAAGCTGATGTAACCGATGTTGTATTTATGGTGCTTAGCCAGCGTCCACCGCGTGAGATAGTGCTGGAGTTCTTCGGGGGTTCCGATATCACGGAAGATGAAGTCGATCGCGTTGAGGTCCTTAAGGAACTGCAGGACCGGTCGCATCGAATAACGGCGTGTCAGATCTAGTTCGGGGTCGCCCTCCAATGCAAAGATTCCTGAAGCCAATGCCATAACTGTCTCCTGATGTGCCGCAGTATGTGGTCGCGTACAGAAGCGCTAGCGGATCGGCTTCAGACTATCCCGTCGGGTCAGTGACCACAGCTCGTGCCAAGCTACGGGTGCAGCGGGCTGCGCTGGTCGGCCCAGCGGACTTCGAGCTCCAGTTGGCGGGCGACTTGCAGCAGCAGGTGCTCGTTGCCGTAGGCGGCGACCAACTGGATGCCGATCGGCAGCCCGGTGCTGGTGCGGGCGAGCGGCAGCGAGATCGCCGGTTGGCCGGTCGTGTTGAACGGTGCGGTCAACGTCGAATACGCCAGGGTGGTGAGAATCGCCGCTTCGGGGTCTGGTGCGGTGGCCGACATCTCACCGAGGAGTGCCGGCGGTCGCAGGCAGGTCGGCGTCAGCAGAAGGTCGTGTCCGTCGGCCCACCACTGCGCCATAGAGCGGCGGAACCTCAGCATTGCGTCGCTGCTGCGCGTCAGCTCCAGGGCCTCCATTCGACGACCCCGTTCGGCGAGTCGCCAGGTCATGGGCTCCACGTCGTCGGGCGTGATGTCTCTACCGATCCATTCGCCGAACTGCTCCAGTGAATGGGCGACCCCCACGGTCCAAGCGGGACCGAAAGAGCCGATCAGCTCCTCGTCGTGCAGCGCCGCGGGTGATCCGTCGTCGACGCTGTGGCCCAGTCGCTCCAGCAGGGCGGCGGCCTGCTGCACCGCAAGGGCCACTTCGGGATCGATCGCGACTCGGCTGCGGATCGAGTCGGCCAGCATGCCGATCCGCAACCTCGGCGGCGCTTGGTCGACCAACTCGGCATACGGGGCAGCCGGAGCGGGGGCGGTCACACCGTCGCCGGGAAACGGTCCGGCGGTGGCGTCTAGGATCGCCGCGCTGTCACGCACGGTGTGGCACACGACGTGTTGCACGCTGTTGCTCCACTCGTCGTTGTGGGGACCCTGGGAGATGCGTCCCCGGCTCGGTTTGAGGCCGACCAGGCCGCACATGGCGGCCGGAATCCGAATCGATCCGCCGCCGTCGCTGGCGTTGGCGGCCGGGAGCATTCCTGCGGCCACCGCGGCCGCGGCCCCGCCCGATGAGCCGCCGGGGCTGCGAGAGAGGTCCCAGGGGTTGCGGGTGGCGCCATAGGACAGCGGCTCCGTCGTGGCCGCCAGCCCCATCTCGGGGCTGTTGGTGCGCCCGCAGAGCACGAAGCCAGCTCGGCGGTAGGCCGTGGTGATGTTGGCGTCGAAGGTGGCTGTGTGGCTGGCATTCTTGAGGCCGAGCACTCCCAGATGGAACGGGTCGCCCTCCGAGCACGGCCAGAGGTCTTTCAGCAGCATCGGGACTCCGCGGAACGGTCCGTCGGGCGGTTCGGACGCTGCGACGGCCCGGGCCTTCTCGAAGCTCGGCTGGATCACCGCGTTGATCTGCGGATCGATCCGCTCGATGCGGTCGATGGTGTCGTCGATCAGCTCAACGGGGCTGATCTGTCGGGTCCGCACCATTTCGGCAAGCCCCACAGCATCGACGCGAGCTAGTTCTGACCTTTCGGGAGTGTCAACCATCGCCAAGACTGTAGAGCCCTGCCGAGTGACAGGTGGAGTCGAACCACATGCGGAGCCGAACCCGGGCTGGAGAACCTCCCACGCGCCGTGCACAGGCGGAGCGGAAAGCCAACTGGTTCGGGGGTGGGCACGTAAGCTAGGGCTATGAGCGTGTCGGACGGAGTCGCACTGGAAGAGGGGCTTTCGGTCGAACTCGACTTCGACAAGGTCGCCAAGATCGGCCGGGCCGGACATCAAGTCGTCCCGGTGGTGCTCCAGGACGCCGATTCCGATGAGGTCCTGTTCATCGGCTATGCCAACGAGCAGGCCCTTGCGGCGACGCTGCAACGACGCTCAGCGGTGCTGTACTCGACCTCGCGCCAGGAACTGTGGCACAAGGGAGCGACGAGCGGAGACACTCTCGAGGTGGTCGAAGTGAAGATCAACTGTGAGCAGAACAGCCTGCTGTACCGGGTCCGCAAGGCGGGCACGGGCGTGTGCCACACCACAGACGAGCACGGCAACACCCGCCCGACCTGCTACTACCGCACCGTGACCGATCCGGGCTCGCTCGCCTTCAGCTGAGCAATGACCGTGCGCCCCGACCTTGAAGAGTTCCGCTCGTTGGCGCGGTCGCACCGCATGGTTCCGGTGTGGCGCAACGTTCTCGCCGACCTGACCACACCCGTCAGCGCTTTCGCCAGGGTGGTCGGGGAGGACGAGGGGTTCCTGCTCGAGTCCGTGGACGGCGGTGACCGGTGGAGCCGCTGGTCGTTCGTTGGCCGCCGCCCGCTAGCGACGCTCGTCGCCCAACACGGCCGAATCACCGTCGAGGGTGACCTCGGCATCGACATAGACACCGAGGGGGGCATACTCGCCGCGCTGGAACGGCTCTTGGAGCACTACGAGGCGCCCGACATCGAAGGCCTGCCGCCGCTGCACAGCGGGCTGATCGGCTATCTCGGATACGACATCGTCCGTGAGGTGGAGCACCTGCCCGACGCCGCGGACGACGACCTCGGCTATCCCGACGCAGTCGTCTCCATAATCGGGGAACTCGCTGCCTATGACCATTGGCGACAGCGGGTGACGCTGATCGCCAACGCGGCGATCCCGCAGGGCGCTGACGACGCGGCGATCGAATCCGCGTACCATGATGCCGCGGCGCGCCTCGAATCGCTGGGTCGGGCCGGATCGAGGGCGCTGGAGGAGCCGCTGTTCAACCCGGCGGAGGGAGACGAGGAGATACCCGAGTTCACCTCCACAATGTCGAAGGCGAACTACTGCGCGGCGGTCGAAGCGGCTCGCGAGCACATTCTCGCCGGAGACGTCTTCCAGGTCGTGCTGGCCCAGCGGTTCGAGGTGTCCTTCGACGCCGACGCGTTCGATCTGTACCGAGCGTTGCGCCAGTTGAACCCGAGTCCCTACATGTACTTCCTGCGCCATGGCGATCTGGAGATCGTGGGCGGATCGCCTGAGCCGATGGTGCGGCTCGCGGACGGGCGAGTCGTCTCCCGCCCGATAGCGGGCACCCGCAAGCGGGGCAGAACTACCGAGCACGACCTCAAATTGGCCGCAGAGCTCCGCGAACACCCCAAGGAGATCGCCGAGCATGTGATGCTCGTGGACCTCGCCCGCAATGACATCGGCCGGGTCATCGAGTTCGGGTCCCTCAACGTCGACGAGATGATGACCCTTGAGCGTTACAGCCACGTCATGCACCTCACCTCGCAGGTGTCGGGCGATCTGCGCGACGGCGCTACCGCCATCGACGTGTTGCGCGCCACCCTGCCCGCGGGCACGCTGTCGGGTGCACCCAAGGTTCGGGCCATGGAGATCATCGACGAGCTTGAACCGGTGAAGCGCGGCCCCTATGGGGGAGTGGTCGGCTACCTCAACTTCTCGGGGTGCATCGACACCGCTATCACGATCCGTACCATGCTGGTGTCGGGCGACCGTGCCACGGTCTGTGCCGGTGCGGGAATCGTGGCCGACTCGGTGGCCTCCGATGAGCACCTCGAGTGTCAGAACAAGGCGAGAGCCCTGCTCGCGGCGGTGCCCGTGGCCCGCCGGATGCGCGAGGCCCGCGAGGCCGGGCATGCCGAGGCCCGGCGAGCCGAGGCCGGGCAAGCCGAGGCCCGCGAGGCCGGGCAAGCTGGCGCGCTGCGAGCCGAGGCCCGGCGAGCCGGGGATGGGGGTTGACATGCTCGCCACGATCGTCGACCGTGATGCAGTCGAGATCACCGGTGCCGACGCCTCGACGTATCTGCAGGGCCAAATCTCCCAGGATGTGGACCGGATAACCGCTCCTTCGTCGGCCTGGTCGCTGGTCTTGGCGCCCACGGGCAGGCTCACGGCCTGGTTCCGGGTGCATCGAGTCGCAGACGAGCATTTTCTGGTGGACCTCGAAGCTGGCTGGGCGGCCCCGCTAGTCGAGCGGCTCGAACGGTTCAAGCTGCGCACTGCGGTCGAGTTCAGGATCCTCGACGGTTGGAGGATGCTGTCGATCCGCAACGGCCCCGGCGCGCAGGAAACAGACGCACCGTTGTCGCCGGTCCCCGGTTTCAACGACCGTGAAGTGCTCTCAGCGCGCTTCGAGTGGCCCGGATTCTCGGGTTCGGACCATCTCGGTGAGGCACTGGTTGCGCCCAGCGGGATCGAGCTCGACGACGCTGGATTCGAATGGTCCCGGATCTTCGCCGGGGTGCCCCGTCTCGGTGCCGACATCAACGAACAGACGATCCCGGCGGAGGGCGGGGCGCATCTCATCGAGGCGTCTGTGAGCTTCACCAAGGGCTGCTACACCGGTCAGGAACTGGTGGCAAGGATCGACAGCCGCGGCGGCAATGTGCCCCGTCCGCTGCGGGTGCTGGAAGCGGACGGGCCTCTCGTTGTCGGCGGGGTGGTCGCCTTCGAAGGCGCCGATGTGGGCGTGGTGACCTCGGCGGCGACCTCAGAGGGACCTTCGGTGGCGATCGCCCCGTTGATGCGCAAGGTCGCGCCCGGCAGCGCGGTGTCGGTCGACGGCGTCGACGCGGTAGTCCGGGCGCCGGCCTGACCTTCGCCGATTTCGCAGTGCGTTCAATATTGTTCCGGCAAGTTTGTCGCCTGCACGGGTCGTCGGCCTAGAGTCGGCGCATGTCCAAAGTCTCAGTAATCGCAAGAATCCCATTGAAGCCCGGAACCAAAGGCGACCTGATCGCAGCCTTCACGCCGATGTTGGAGCAGGTCAACGACGAGGCCGGGACCGAGATCTACATTCTCTGCGAGGACCGGGCCGACGAGAACGTGGTCTGGGTGTACGAGCTCTACAGCGATTCCGAGGCACTGGATGCACACAGCTCCTCAGATGCCATGGCCGCGTTGTTGGGGGTCGTCGGCGGGCTGGTCGACGGTGATCCCGGGTTCCACATCCTCAATCCGATAGCGGGCAAGGGCCTCTGATCCCGCGGGCGCTGCAAGACTTGAAGCGGCCGGGCGCGCCCCGCTGGCGAAATGCTGAAGGGTAAGGCGTCCGGTCCGCTAGCGTCGGATCCATGTTCATCAAGATCTGCGGTGTCACGAGCGAACAGGACGCTCTGTTGGCGACTGCGCTCGGTGCCGACGCGGTCGGTTTCGTGTTCGCTCCGTCATCGCGTCAGGTGGCTGTGGACCGCGCCCGCGACATCGCCCGCCGGCTCCCCGCCGAGATACTGACGGTCGGAGTCTTTCGCAATGAGCTCCCCGACCGGGTGGTGGCGATCATGCACCGTGCCGGGTTGGGCGCAGCACAGCTGCACGGGCATGAGTCGCCTGAACAGGCCCGGGAAGTCCGCGCCCGGGTCCCGCGGATGATCAAGGGCTTCTACGCCATCGACCCGGGCCTTTCCGACGTCGCCTCCTACAACGCCGATGTGGCACTCATCGACTCGCCGACACCGGGTGGCGGCGAGGTGTTCGACTGGAGCCTCGTTGAGCATGTGCCGCTCTCGGGCATCCCGTTGCTGCTGGCTGGCGGCCTCGACGCGGACAACGTGCGCCGGGCGATACACACGGTGTCTCCCTGGGGGGTCGACGTCTCCAGCGGCGTTGAACGGGCGCCCGGCGAGAAGGACCCGGTCAAGATGCGACGCTTCGTCGATGCCGCCCGCGAGGCTTTCCATGAGGTGCGAATGCGCGACCGCGTGGAGATCTCCGACATCCCCTACAACTGGGAGGACGATTTCTGATGTCAGCTGAATATCCCAACGTCGCGACTTGGAACGCCGCGACTCCCAACGCCGCGACTTGGAACGCCGCGGCTCCCAACGTCGCGACTTGGAACGCCGCGGCTCCCAGCGCCGTGGCTTCGAACGCTGTGGCTCCGAACGGTGGCGCACAGCCCGGTTTCATGGCCGACCCGAGCGCCGAGGGCCGTTTCGGGGAGTTCGGCGGCATGTATGTGCCCGAGACGCTGGTGCCGGCCTGTCAGGAGCTCGATCGTGCCTTTCGGTCGGCGTGGGCCGACCCGACATTTAGAGCCGAGCTCACAGACCTGTTGACGCACTACGCGGGGCGCCCGTCTCCCATCACCGGTTGCGACAATCTCAGCGAGGAGTTGGGCTGCACGGTCCTGTTGAAGCGTGAAGACCTCAATCACACCGGCAGCCACAAGATCAACAACGTCCTGGGCCAGGCGCTGCTGGCCCGACGCATGGGCAAGACCCGCTTGGTGGCCGAGACGGGAGCCGGGCAGCACGGTGTGGCGACCGCTACCGCCGCGGCGCTGTTCGACATGGAGTGCATCGTCTACATGGGGACGGTCGACATCGGCCGCCAGGAGCTCAATGTCTTTCGCATGAAACTCCTCGGCAGCGAGGTGCGGGCCGCGAAGTCGGGTTCTCAGACGCTCAAGGACGCCGTCAACGAGGCGATGAGGCACTGGGTCTCGGCCGTCGAGTCCACCCACTACTGCCTGGGCTCGGTGATGGGCCCCCACCCCTACCCGTGGATGGTCCGGGAGTTCAATCGGGTCATCGGCGACGAGGCCGCGCAGCAGTGCGCCGGGCTGCTCGACGGTGGCACCCCCGATGTGGTGGTGGCCTGCGTCGGAGGCGGCTCCAATGCCGCGGGTATCTTCTCGGGCTTCGCCGACACCGACGCCGAACTGGTCGGTGTCGAACCCGCTGGCGGGGCCGCGGTGGGGCGGGCCGTGCCGGGCATCGTCCACGGTTCGCGCTCCTATCTGATGCAGGACGAATGGGGCCAGGTGCTCGAAGCCCAGTCGATCTCCGCCGGGCTCGACTATCCCGGCATCGGCCCGGAGCACGCGAATCTGGCAGCAACGGGGCGGGCGCGCTACGAACCGGTGACCGATGCTGAGGTGGTCGAGGCGTTCCAGTTGCTGGCCCGCACCGAGGGGATCATCACTGCGCTCGAATCGGCTCACGCTCTGGCCTGGATCGTGCGGGCCCAAGATGAGCTCGCGGGCAAGACCGTGCTGTTGAACCTCAGTGGTCGAGGCGACAAGGACGTTGCGCAGATGATGGACGTGCTGGGGTGACCGGCGCACTCGAGGCGGCGTTGCGAACCCGGCGCGACCGCGGCGGCAAGTGCCTCGTCCCTTATCTGACCGGCGGACTCGGCGAAGACTGGCTCGAAACGATCCAGGCTGCATCCATCGCCGGTGCCGACGCCGTCGAGATCGGTGTTCCCTTCTCCGACCCGGTGATGGACGGCCCCACGATCCAACTCGCCAACGACAAGGCACTGGCGTCGGGGGTAACTCCACAGCTCATCCTCGATCGGTTGCGCGGAGCTGACATCGGGGTTCCGACCGCGGTGATGACCTACGGCAACATCGCCTACCGGATGGGGTACCAACGCTTCGCCTCGTCTCTGGCGGACGGCGGCGTGTCGGGCTGCATCCTCCCAGACATCCCGCTCGAGGAGGTCGGTCCCTGGGCTGAGGCAGCCGACGCCGCGGGAGTCGAGACCGTCCTGCTGGCTGCGCCGACGTCTCCCGATGAACGCCTTGTGAGTATTGCCCGGCGTTCACGCGGCTTCGTCTACGGGGTCGGCCTGCTCGGCATCACCGGGGTCCGTGATCAACTCGCAGACAGCGCCAGAGTGATCGCTGCGCGTCTCAAGGAGGTGACCGACCGGCCCGTGCTCGTCGGTGTCGGAGTGGGGACTCCCGAACAGGCCGTCGAGGTGTGCGAGGTCGCCGACGGGGCAGTTGTCGGATCGGCGATGGTGCAGAGGATGCTCGACGGCGGTGGTCCGGAGGGCGTCGCAGAACTTGTCGGCGAGTTCAGGTCGGCGCTCGACCAGAGATTCTGATCTTGGAGCACCCCTGATTCTCAGGGGGTGTCGAGGCGCCGGCTGAGGGTTCCGGCAACGCCGGGAAGCTGGGTCTGCACTCCGTGGCTGCCGCGGTGCTCGGTGAAACGCTGCAGCACGATCTCCTCGGCCTCGGTCCAGTTGGTCGCCCGCAGTCCGTCGAGGTGCCGGTTGTAGTACTGGTCGAAAATGATCACCTCATTGCCTGCGGCGCGCAGCGCCTCCACATTGTGCGGGGCGTCGTCGATGTAGAGGTCGGCCTCGACTTCCGGCTTGGCGCCCAGGAAGCACAGGTCCCGGTAGGGGATTTCGACTCTGTCCAACCAGTCGACCGTGTCTCCGGCTGCCACCTGATGACCCCAGTTGACGTACAGGCGGTGGGTGATTATCCGAATCCAGACCCCGGCGTCGGACAGGCGCCACAGCGCCTCGGCGGCGCCCTCGATCACTTCGAGGTCCCTGAACATCCGGCCTTCGGTGACCGCGTAGCGGTGGTGGTCCTCGAAGTCGTCGGGCCCGAATCCCCATTCCTCGAAGTTCCAGCCGCGGTCCAGGGTCAGCGACTCTTCGGGCACGCCGAGGCGCTCGGCCACGATCTGCCTGAATCCGCGGGTGTGCTCTGCACAGACTCCGTCGAGGTCGACGCCGAGGACGAAGATGGCGGGCATGCGGCCGGTTCTCAGGTGGCGGTCATGCCGCTGTCGGCGTTGATGATGGCTCCGTGGATGTTGGCCGCTTCAGCCGATGCGAGGAAGGCGAAGAGAGCGGCGACGTGTTCGGGCTTGTCCAGCGGTCGGAAGGCCATGGACCGTTTCAGCAGCTTGTAGTCGGTGTTGTCGGCGAGCTGATAGTCCCGGTTCATCGGGGTGTCGGTTCCACCCGGGGCGATGGCGTTGATGCGTATCGGCTCCTTGACGAATTCTGTCGCCAGGGCCCGGGTCATCTGCACCACCGCGCCCTTGGTGGCGCAGTAGGGGACCAGGTAGGCGCAACCCATGAAGGCTGCGTTGGAGGCGATGTTGATGATGTTGCCCTCGCTGGCGAGGATGTGGGGGAGTGCCGCCTGACACATGAAGTAGGTGCCGTCGACGTTGATGGCGAACATCTGACGCCAGTCCTCGGTGGTCACGTCAGCGGTGTTCTTCATCCAGGAGACCGCCGCGATGTTGCCGAGCACGTCGAGTCGTCCGTGCTGGTCCACGCACTCGGCGATGGCGGCGCGGCATTGGGCGGGTTCGGCGATGTCGGTCACCCTGGTGGTGATCGTTCCGCCTGCACCGGCCAGCGCTGCCGCCTCTGCCGCGACCTGGTGGAGACCTTCGGCGTTGATGTCCATGCCGAACACGGTTGCGCCCTCCGACGCTAGCCGCAGCGCGATGCACCGCCCCATGCCGCTGGCGACTCCGGTCACGGCTGCGACCTTTCCGACGTAGCGGTCGCTCTCGTAGGCGGTTCCTGTTGCTTGCGACACTGTGCTGCTCCTCGTGGTAGGGGCCTACTCGGCGGTCAGGCCGCCGTCTGAGCTGACGATGCTGCCGTGGATGTTCTGGGCCTCTTCGCTGGCCAGGAACGCGAAGAGTGAGGCGATCTGTTCGGGCTGGGTCGAGGGCCTGGCACCGGTGTAGCGCGCCATAAGGCTGTAGTCGGCGTCCTCGAGCACCTTGAAGTTGGCGGTCAGCGAGGTGTCTACGCCGCCGGGAGCGATGGCGTTGATGCGGATCGGGTGCTTGACGAACTCCATGGCCAGGGCTTTGGTCATGTTGACGACGGCCCCCTTGGTGGCGCAGTAGGGGACTGTGTACGCCTGGCCCATGAGCCCGGCGTTGGAGGCGATGTTGATGATGTTTCCCTCCCGCTCAATGATGTGGGGGAGTGCGGCCTGGGTCAAGAAGAACACGCCCTTCAGGTTGATGTCGTTCATCAGGTCCCAGTCTTCTTCGGTGACTTGGTGGACGTGGCGCTGGTTGGCGATCCCGGCGATGTTGCCGAGCACGTCGATTCCCCCATAGGTGGCGACGCAGGCCTCGGCCGCGGCGCGGCACTCTTGCACCGAGCGGATGTCGGTGACCCGTCCCGACATCTGCTGACCCGCGGAGGTGATCTCCGCTTCGGTCTCTGCCAGTCCGGTTTGGTCGATGTCGAGGCCGAACACGCAGGCACCCTCAGCGGCGAGGCGCCGGGCTGTCGCCCGCCCGATTCCCGATGCAACTCCGGTGAGAAGCGCAACCTTGTTGGTGTATCGATTCACGCCGCGGATCGTATCGCCCAAATCAACACCGATGCTACACGAGCGCGGGCGGCACCCAAGATTTCCAGCCGTGCCCGGCCGCCGACCCTCGGAGTGCTTTGGCAGTTCCGATCCCGGGGTTGCCTACGTTCGGCGACTATCGTGGGTGGGGCGCGCCAGCCCCTTGGCTGGCGGCGACCAGACCCGCAACGGCACCGTCGTTAGTGGTGTCACACCCCCCGAGCAAAGTAGTGCACCTTATGGAACGCCTCGATGAGTTGACCGAAGCCGCAAAGCAGACTTTGGAACACCACGACCATTCAGTGGCTCGGGACTCGACATCCTCCGAGAGCGATATCCGAGCTGCGATAGTCGCGATGTTCATTAGCGGGGAATTGGCTAAACGGGACGAGATCTTGTTGGAGTCGGACCGCACAGACCTTCGCACGGGCCACGTTCTTGTCGAAGTGAAACGACGGATCGGTGTTGGGACGGACCCAAAACCAGAACATCTTTCTCAGCTTGACCGTTACCTCAATGATGCCCGGACGAAAGGACGAGGCGAGCGGCTCGGGATACTCACCGACGGAAAGTACTGGGTGTTGCGTCCAAGCGCCGAGACCGGTCAACCCCTCAAGACCGCTAGCACCCGGACATTCACACTACGGAGCGCAAAGGCCGCGGTGGACTGGCTGGTGTGGGTGCGAGACGCAGCCGAGCTCACGTTCAGCAGGCTACCACAAGCGACATCTGAGATCGTCGCCAAAGCGTTCGGTACTGGTTTGATGGCCAGCAACGAGGTTACCGAACTTCGCCGCCTTTACGACGACCACAGAGCTCGTCCGACCATACAGGTCAAACGCGAGTTGTGGGAGACGTTGCTCGGAACAGCACTCGGTGAGGTGGTGTCTGAAACGAATGATATAGATGATCTGTTTGTACGCCACACGTATCTTACAGCGGTTGTTGGGTTGGCGCTGCAGTCAGCGTTTGGGATCGATATCGCGGATATCTCCGCTGACAATCCGAACAGCTTGATAGATGGGACTGTTTTCGCTGAGCGAACAGCGGTACGCGGAGTGATCGAATCTGACTTCTTCGGTTGGCCGACTGAAGTAACCGGCGGTGAATCATGGATCGAAGCATTAGCCCGCCGAGTAGCTCGCTTCGATTGGGGGTCAACTCAGATCGATCTTGGAAGCGTCTTGTATCAAAGCGTGATCAGCGCGAATGAACGCAAGCGTCTTGGCGAATATTACACCCCCGATTGGTTGGCTGAAGCGGTAGTCAGTGAGACGGTCCAGGATCCACTAAATCAACGAGTGCTCGACCCTGCGTGTGGCTCTGGGACTTTTCTTCGTGAGTGCGTGAAAGCGTTCGTCGTTGAAGCAAAAGCGCAAGACGTTGATGCGCGCGATGCGCTGCTGTCGTTGCAGAACAAAGTGATTGGTGTTGATATTCATCCTGTCGCGGTCCACCTAGCTCGCACTGCTTGGATTCTGGCTGCCCGAGAATTGATAAGCGAGGTCGACGGAACCGTCAAAGTAGCGGTCCCGGTATTTCTCGGAGATAGCCTGCAGACCCAAGCGAACGCTGAGAGTTTGTTCGGGCAGAACACCGCGGTTATTGTCTATGACCCATCTAGCGGGATCAGTCTTGAGTTTCCGAGAGGCTTGGTTGACAGCGGAGATAGCTTCGATCTGTTGTTGTCGCGAGTTGCGATGGACATCAGTGAAGGGGTTGACCCTGTTCATATTCTCGAATGGGCAAAACAAAGCCTTGACTGGTTTGAATCAGCAAGCAGTGCCGACGTCAAGATGATTCGATCAACTTTAGAAGCGCTCACAAGGCTCCACGAGCAAGGCAGAGATCACATTTGGGCATACTTCACGCGCAACCTTGTGAGACCAATATGGTTGAGCACCGATGCTGGGAAGGTGGATCGAATAGTTGGAAATCCGCCATGGCTTACATACAACAAGACACGATCTACGATCCGAGACGCTCTCAAGAAATTTGCAAAGTCGATGTACGGTTTGTGGCCAAACCAGCAATATGTGACACACAGTGACTTGGCTGGACTGTTCTACGCCCGGTGCGTTGATCTCTATCTGCGTGGGGGAGGGCAAGCAGCAATGGTGATGCCTCATTCGGTTCTGCTCGCGGGACAATACGAACCTTGGAGAACAGGTCAATGGGGCCACGTCAGCGTTGACCTTGGAGCGGAGCCCTGGGATTGCGAAACACTGGACCCCAACAACTTTTTCCCGGTCCCCGCTTGCGTCGTGTTCGCGTCGAAGACTCAGGGCCGAGGTCTGTCGCGAACCGTGATTCAATGGCATGGCTCACCGAACGACCCTACAAACATCAGGCGGGCGCCTCTTACCCTGCCTAAACTCGAGAGACAATCACGCTACGGGACACGCGCTAAACAAGGAGCGACCATCGTGCCGCGTGTCCTGTTCTTCGTTCAAGCTTTGGAGTCTGCGACCGCCATGCTCAACGGGTTCAGCGATGTGGTTCCGATGCGGTCAAGCCAAGAAAAAGAACCGTGGAAATCCCTAGACATTCCAACACTTAAAGCTACGATCTCAGACGACTACATTCATGATGTTCACCGCGGTGATACAATCGCTCCGTTTGTTGCCTTGCCTCCACAAAGAGCCGTGATCCCTTTCAAGAGAGGATCCACGGGTGTTCCTTGGACGAAAACGAATCCTAGCGTATTGCCCGTGCCTGATATAGGGTTGTGGCGCCGGTGGCAGGTGATGACACAGACTTGGGAAGCCAACAAAGCAGCAGCAAACAAACTAACGCTCGTGTCCCAGATTGATTACCGGCTCAAGTTGACGCACCAACTGCCCGCAGCAAAGACGAGGTTGCTTTATGGTGCTTCGGGGCGACCAACGGCTACGATCTTATGTAACTCTGATGCGTTGATCGACTCTTCGTTGTTTTGGATTGAGTGCCGGGACGAGCCAGAAGCACATTATCTAGCGGCGATAATTAACAGTGACCGCCTGTATCACGCGGTGCGTCCGTTGATGTCTAAGGGACAGTTCGGTCCGCGTCACCTCCAAAAACACTTATGGAGGTTGAACATAGCGGAATACGAACCAACAAACCCCGTACACCAGAAACTCGCCGCACTCGGTGCAAAATCGGCGAAACAAGCGGCCCGAATCGTCGACTCGCTTGGGGCAGATGTTGCGATTGACAAAGCCCGGAAGGCCGTACGCAAACAGTTCGCCGGATCAAAGATCTCAGCTGAGATCGAAAAACTGGTCGAAACGATGATCTAACTCTGCGATGGTTGGAGAACAGTTCCATGACTCGCTCCATCCGCGTGACGCGACCATCAATGCGAGAGCGAGTCACACGGTGAGTTGCGGCGATCCCCCGCTCCGATCCTCTTCGGTGACCTGGTGAACATGGCGCTGGTTGGCGATCCCGGCGATGTTGCCGAGCACGTCGATCCCTCCGTAGGTGGCGACACAGGCCTCGGCGGCAGCGCGGCACTCTGGGTCCGAGCGGACGTCGGTGACCCGTCTGGACAGCTGCTGACCCGCGGAGGTGATCTCCGCTTCGGTCTCTGCCAGTTTGGCTTCGTCGATGTCGAGGTCGAACGCGCAGGCCGCCTCGGCGGCGAGGCGCCGGGCCGTCGCCCGCCCGATTCCCGATGCGACTCCGGTGAGCGACGCGATCTTGTGCGCGTATCGATTTGCGGCGCGGATCGTATCGCTCGGAGCGCCGCGCAAACCAAATGTCGACTGGCATCTCGCAGGTTTTTGCCCCCCAAATGTCGATCGCGCGGGCCATTGTCACACACCTGGACTACTGTTCGGCTCCGTGAACACCGCTATCGCACAGAACTGGAGTCTGCCCAATGAGGAGTCTGCCCAATGAGTAATGATCCTTGGGGAAGCACCGACGACGTCTTCGGAGACGATCAACTGGTCGCTGATGCGGCCGCGGTGCCTGTGGTTTCCGGCACTGGGTTGGGCCAGAGACACCGCGTGGTCGGCGTGGGGCCGCTGGTCTTGTCGCTGGCTGCTCTGGTGGTGTCATTGGCCGGCGCACCGGGCTACGCCATGGTGGGCCTGGCGGCGCTGGCCTATGTGCTGGCGGTGTTGACCGACCTGTTCGTGCGCAGATCGCGGTACCGCCTACACAACTACAGCCGTTGCCTGACCACGGTGGCGCTGCGCGTCGGCACGTTCGTGGCCGCGCTCCTCGTCGGTTGGCTGGCGGCCTCGTCGATGGCGGGCGCGTGATGAGGTTCGGTCGCCTCTTCGGCCTCGCCCTTCTGCTGGGCCTGCTGGGCGCGATCCTCGCCCTTGCTGCGCCCGACCGTCCCGCCTCCGCCGAGACCGGCATCAGCCCCACCGCCAAGTGCAAGCTGTCCGAAGCGCAGAACCAGATCAACGTAGTCCTGCTACTGGACGCCTCAGGAAGTCTCGAGGCGACCGACCCGGACCGCAACCGTCGAGACGGGTTGCAGGCTGCGGTTGAGAACCTGGCCGAACTGGCTGGCAATGATGCAGCCAACATCGACATCGCGGTGGACACGTTCAACACCGTTTATCACAACAAGCACGGATGGCAGTCCGCGTCGGACGCGCGGCGCGAACTGATCGGACGATACTCCGAAATCACCTCGTTGGGGAGCGGGCGTGGGAGGACTGACTATCGAGAGGCAATGCGCGGGTTGGATCAACGATTCGACGCCGCTTCGACAACAGGCACATGCAACCTGTTGTTGTGGTTCACCGACGGTGAACACGCGACCGACGGCAGCAACGGCGTCACACCCGAGGAGTGGCAGCAGGTGGAGACCCTGTGCTCCTCGACGGCGATGGGAGACTTGTCAGAGATCAACCTGTACACCGTCGGAGTGCTGTTGCAGTCCAGCGCCGGGACGGTAGACGCAGGGCCCCTGAGGTATCTGTTCGGGGAGGACGACGGGCGCGACTGTCCGTTCGCCCTCAACGGTGAGATCAAAGACGAATTTGATGCCGAACAGATCACTTCGGCTCTGGACGAACTGATCAACGAAGTCGTCTATGAGGTCCAGGCTGAGCTGCCAACCGACGACGACCTGCCCAATGAGGAGCAAGGGCTTCCCGAGGATTTTGGTGAATGTGAAGGCGTTGGCACCGCGGATGCTCCGTGCGTCTACGAGTTCACCTTGGATCCCGGCACCGAGGGCTTTCGCCTCTTCTTGGACATGACGTTCCTCAATCAAGAAATACGAAACCCAGAAGCGATCAGGTTTCGCTTGGTGTCACCGTCGGGTCGCAACGAAGAGATCGTCGTCGCTCCGCAAGGCGATGCAAATCTGAGCGACTATCAACCGGTTCGGTCGTTCGGGTTCTGGTCTCGAAGGCCCTACGACAGCCGCTGGGAGATCATTGGTCACATAGCGGCACAGGAGCGTGTCGGCGACAGCTGGGAATGGGAAGGGGAGTGGGATCTGCAATTCTGGGGTGACACGCCTCAAGCTGCCGATGAGGCCAGGAAGGTCGCCTCAGCCCTGCGAGAGATCACTGACGTGGCTCCGACAGCAGAGCAAATGTCTGTGAACGAGGACGGAACCCTGACCGGGTTCGTCGTCAACTATCCGGGCGGTTACTCCGATGTCGAGTTGCGCCTGCAACCCCGCGATAATAGTGGTGAGCCGGTGTATCCGGCCCGCGAGAACTTGACCTGCAGGTCTTTGACCGTCTGTGACCCAGTGCCGGTGGGCGACAGCGAGGCCGGGCGCCGTTTCGTTATTCCGAGCTTGTTCGACGAACTCCTCTGGTGGGACAGTGCTGACGGTGGCGGAGACACCATGGCGCTCGACCAAGCACACACTGAGAGCGATCCGATCAAGATCGTTGCCGTATTGGGCCAATCATTCACCTACGGCAACGTGGAGGAGATGCAATGGTCACGAGACATAGGAGAACTCCCACTGGCAGGTTTGACTCGACATCTCATGCGTCGCGAAAATTACGAGGATCTCAAGGATTGGCTCGAAATGGGAGGGTCCGACGCTGTGCCCCTGTTGAGCCTCGAGCCCGCACCCTACGAGGTCTCAGGCGATCAGGTGAGCTTCGGGTTGAACGCCGGCAGTTCGGAGTTCGGCGGTGTGGTCACGCTGCAGGGCGCGACTGCTGAGATCGGCAGCGAGACGAAGCAGCTGCCGGTGGATTTCGACTATGCGTGCTCGGTCCCCCCTGAAGGAACGGACTGCCCGGAGATCGCGTTTGATCTCGGCTTGTCTTCTGACAGCGATGTCATCGCGGTGTTGCACTTCGAGATATCGCCGCCAGGGGACCTCGAAGAAAAGATCCGCGCCGACGGTGTGGCGCCGTCGAGACAGCAGATGGACGATCTGTGGCGCGAGGTCCAAGAGCGGACGCAACCGCGCACTGAGTCGGTTCGATCCGCAGAGTTTCGGGTGGACCTAGCGACCGCGAGCGACACCTTCGCGAAGTTCTTGCCGATTCTGCTGACGCTGATCGTGTTGGCCGGGCTGCTGCGGGTGCTCGTCGCTTGGAGGCTGCGTCCCTGGAACGCGCTCGGCAATGCTGAGTACCAAATGCAGCCACTGTCGATGGATGCTCTGGATCGTTCGATCGAAGCGGCCGAAAAGAACGTCTGCATGGACCTGACTAGACGGGCTGTGACGGCACGGGTCGGCGATGTGACGCTGGCGTCGAGTTGGATTCCGCTCCTGTTCGGAAAGCCGCCGTCGATCGAGGCAGTCCATTCGGGAGGCGCCGGATGTGCCGGGCCCCGCGCAATTAGGCCCGAGAAGGATCGCGCGGTCGGGATCGTCGGCAGCAGCTTGCAACAAGGTTGGGTAGTTGTGGCACACAGCGACTCGCGATTCGAGCTGATCGTTTGGGACCTGCCCTCTGCACTTGACGACCAAACCCAACACGTCCGCGATGTCGAGGACGCGGCTCGGGATGCGGTCGAGCGGCTGCGAGCCGACACGCGAACAGGCTCGGGGGCAGAATCCGCTGAGACCACCCAATCCCGAAGCGGCGACAGTCCACCACGCGACTCCTTCGGCGGCTCAGACGACCCGTTCAGCGGCACGAGCGACCCCTCCGGCGGCTCAGGAGATCCCTTCCGCAGTTCAGACAACCCGTTCAATTCGGGCTTCTAATAGAGAAAGGCAACACCGAATGCTCAGACCAGTGATATTCATCGGATGCGGCGGTTCCGGGGAGAAGGCTGTGCGCTACGTGCGTTCCGCGGTCAAACGGACTCTGGACCAGGCCGCCTGGCAGAACGGGATGCCCGACTCCTGGCAGTTCATCGCCCTAGACACGCTGACAACCCAGGAGAACCCGACCGAGATCCCGACCATTCCGGGCAATGACTTCCTTACCCTGTCCGCCGAGTTCGACGCCTACGCCGCGCTGCATCGTTCATTGGTGGCGGGGCACAGCGGACACCGCGGCGACCCGGAATTGTTGTGCGGCTGGCTGCCCGACCCCGACGAGGTGAACGTCCCCCTCAAGGACGGTGCCGGCCAGGTCCGCGCCATCGGCAGGGCAGTCGGGTTGCGTTCGCTTGAACGCACCTTGAAGCCGCGCCTCGAAGAAGCGTTCAGGCGGGCCAAGTCGGGGAACGCCGAGCTCTACGCGGTGGGCCAGTGCTTGGGGTTGGATACCGAACTCGGGTCTGACACGCCTGAGCCCCTGGTCGTGGTGTGCTCCTCAATGGCAGGAGGCACCGGAGCGGGTGTGGCCCTCGACGTGGTGGACTTGCTGCGCCGCAGCGACCCGCTCGGGAACTACCCGACCCTGGTGCTGTTCGCCAACGACATTTTCGACTTCCAAGCAAAGAACGACTCGATGACGGCCAACTCTCTGGGCCTGATCTCAGAGATGCTGGCGGCCTACTGGGCCAAGCCCGACGAGATCGATTCGCCGCTTGCGACGAGCAATGTGCAAGATGAGGGCGTCGGCCCCCACTCGGCGTTTATTCTCGGCAAGGCCGGTTACAGCGGCGCCGACCTGGGTAGCACCCAAGAGTTCTACCGTGCGGTCGGGGAGGCCCTTTCGAGTTGGGTCACGTCCAACACCGTGCAGGAGCAGGTCCACAACTTCATCAACGTCAACTGGCAAGCGAACGCAAGCCAGAACTATGGCGGGTACCCGTTCGGGCGAGAGCAGCAGCTCGGCGCGCTCTCTTCGTTCGGCGCGGCCAAGCTGACCGTCGGCCGCGAACGCTTCGCGCAGTGGGCCAAGCACCAGTTGGGCAAGCAGATTCTCGAGGGGTTGATCCAGGGTCATCTCAGGCTCGCCGGCGACCTGCCTGACGGCCTTTCTGATGAACGCAAGGTGGAGGAGGCCGGCAAGATCTACGCGGAGATGGTTTACCAGGCTTGGCCGAGGTGGGAGGCGCGGCCCGAACAGTTTCCTGGGCTCAAGGGAGCACGAACACAGTTCGCGTCAGATGAACAGCTGCGAGAAACTGTGAGCCGGCGCAAGCGCGAGATCAAACAGGATCTCCCCAGTGGACAGGAGGCTTTCGGCGAGCAATGGCGCGGTCAACTCGAGCGGTCCGGAAGGCGCCGTGTCGAGGAGGTCGAGCGAACGACCAGGGAGTTGTCCGCACGGGATCAAGCCTGGTGCCAGGACGTGGTCCACGCCACCTGCAGAGCTGCATCGCAGGTGGCCGCGGTGCAGTCGATGCCGGTGGCCGTTGCCGCGGTGACCGAAGCGGCGACGCGGTTGAACCGTGAGGAGGTCACCTTACTGCGCGCGGCGGCTTCCAGAGACAGCGCCAAGTATTCCAAGCGGGTCGCGGAGGGCCTTGCGACAATCGCTCGAGCTTCAGGGACGGTCAGTTCCGACGACCCGCGGCTCGACGAAGCGGTGACAGCCGTGGTTCAGGGCATTGCCTTGCACTGGCGGAGCCTCCGTCTCACCAGGGCGGCCGAGGTGCTCGAACATGCCGAGACGCAATTGCTGGGGAGCATCGCTGATTCTTTTCGTGCTGCATCGGCCCAGGTCGGCGAGGCGTACCAGAGCGACGAGGTCAAGTCGTGGCCCGATCTGGAGGGTGTGCCCAGAAAGTATCTGCCGTCAACCGTGGAGTTCCCGCTGGAGCATCACGGCACATGGACCAACAGTTTGGGACACCTCTGTGCCGAGGTTGCCGAAGGTGGCGTTCCTTACGGCGGGAGGTCCACAGACCCGTTGCGGTACTGCCTCATCACCGGCACCGAGTTGAGAGCCGACAACGATGAGATCAAGCCGCTGGTACACCTCTCACAATTCAAGCGCTGGACTCCCGGGCAACCCGTGGACATGACCTGCGATGCAAGGGCCGAAGACATTATTGAGCGGGTTGAACGCTGGATGAACGATCCCGGCGGGAGATTCAAACGTTTCCTCGACGAAGGCTTGGCCGCCTATCTCAGCGAGCACGATTCCGACACCGACAGGCGCCGAGTCGACCACGTCGAGCGCCTTCGGAGGTTCCGAAGCCAACTTGGTGCGGCCAAGAACCGCTCGGAGCCCTTGGTGTCGATCAACGCCGACCTCTATGGGCAATGCCACGACAAGGCGATCGAGTTCACGACCATCTGCAGCCAGTTCCCGTTCCTTGAGGGTCATCCTGCTGCTGAGGACGCACGCAAGATCGTCGGCGACGACGCCTATGAGTCAGGCAATGCCGACACAACGTCGGTGCTGATCTCTCAGTACCTCAAGCACCCGATACACCCGTTGGTGGTGAGGTCCATAACGGATCCCATCAGCGATGCCCTCTCGGCTACCGAGGATCCCGGCGAGAGGGCGTCGTCTTTCTGGATGTGGCGCAGGGGGAGGCGGCTCGACGCCTTCGTGCCGCTGCCGCGGGAGCTGTTGGAGTCGGTCATCCGCGGGTTCGCGGTGGCGCGGCTCTGCGGCTATGTGACCGCCGACACCGACATCCCCATCCGGATCACAACCGAGCATGGGGTGGCATCTTTCCCGTGGCCGCTGTTGAGTCGTTTGAGTGCACAGAACGACATTCTTCCGGTTCTGCTTGAGAGCTTCTCGCTCACCTACGGGATGGTCCCGAGCGCGGGTTTTCGCACCTATGACGGTTTCAAGCGCCTCTACGAACTGGGCGAGCCAGTGACACAGGGTCGGATCCACGCCGAGCTGGAACATCTGCTCGAGACCGGCAGCCCGCCATTTCCGACGGTCGCCTCAGAGCAGCCGAAAGTCAGAGGTTCGAATCCCACCGAGCGAAGAGAGTCGGCGCTCAAGTACCTCGAGGCCAACGACGGCTGGTTCTGGGATCAAAAGACCAAACGCAACGAAGGCAAGATATTCCACAAAGGACGCGACGGTCGCGCCGACGAGGGTGTGCCGACGATGGAGTTGGTTGAATTGCTGGGGAAGTGTTACAGCGAACTTCACATGCTGTTGAAGGCTGGCAGCGAGCGGGGCAGCGTGGTATGAGCAACTCTGGGCGCCTGGTGGTCTTGGCGTCGTCGGACTCAGAGGAGTTGACGCAGTCGCTCAACGAGAGCCTTGCCGGTTGGTGCGCGGCGGGCCTGCTCGGCGAGGTGGTCTGGGCACCCGCGTCCGAGTTCGTCGACCAAGGCTACTCGGCGCTGTGTTGGTGCAACGAAGCCGGTGAGTGGACTCGGCGCACCTTCGGCGTGGCGATGTCGAGGCTCTATCGTGAAGAGGTCTGGCTCGCGGTGCTGCGCCACCCGCACGGGCCCGGGGGGTCGGTCTCCAAGGGTGCGGCGCGTCGCCGCGAACAGGAGGCCCACGCAGCACTTGAGGAAATGCTGGGATCGGCAATGAGGCTCCGGTCCCTGACCGTGCAGGTGGCCGACCGAGCGGTTGTCCGCGAGGTCGAGGACTGCATGCCGATCTGGGACTTCCACCTGATCCACGACAGCAGCGTCGAAGCCCACGAGTCGCTGCCGAGACTGAGGGCCGCCGACCGCGAGGCGTTGAGTCTCTGCGCCCTGGTTGCGCTGTGCGCCGCGGGCGGTTGGAGCAAGGCGGTCAAGAGCCTCGAGTGGGAGCCGGACCGGTCCGACGGACCGTACAAGCCGGCCCGCTACGTCCACGCCCAGATGAGGATACTCCACGCGCCGCCGGTGCCGGTCTTGGCAACACCGAAAGCTCCACCCTGGCCTCTGCCCAACACTGCGGGCGTCACCCGGGCGCGCCCAGTCGAGGTGCCACCCCTGCGGTTGGCCGAGTTCCTCGCCAAGCAGAGCCGATTCGTCTGCGAACCTCCGCCGCTGGTGCCCGACCCACCGGACCGGTTCAGCCCCCGGCGGGTCTTCAGCCGCCTGTTCGACGCCGTGCCTTGGCCGGTAGCCGATACCAAGGCTGAACAGGCGCTGAAGCGGCTCGGCGACCGCACCGGGGGATTCACCGAGGCGTCGAGGGGGGAGTCGCGGCTCAAGCTTGACGACACCGCGGACCTGCCGAGCCTGATCCAACACCTCGAACGCAGCGATTTCGTCGACATCGGGCTCTCGCACAGGCTCGCCCTGAATCCCGAGGCTTGGCAGACCATGCGTGAGACGATGTTCGGTCTGGTTGACGGCGGCCCGTTGCCTGCTGGAGTGACGCATCCCGCACTGTCGATCGACGGCGACTCCAAGCGATTGATCTGGACCGACCCGAGCGGTGTGGCACCGCCGGTCGCGCCCGCCGAAGCCACGGACCTGTTGGCCGAACCTGAACCGCCTGAACCCCCTGCATCGTCAATGCCTGATGAGTCAATGCCTGATGACGGGCCCGCAGTCGGGAACGGGCGCTATCGATTCGCTTCGGACAACGACGAGGAACAAACCGATTCCGAGGAGTCCAAAGAGCCTCCGCGTCGCAGTTTCCGAGAGCGCTTCGACAAAGCCGAGCCCACGCCGGAGCCTCCCGAGCGGGTCGCGCCGCGTGACACGCTTATGGAGAGGCTGGCCGACACGCTGCGCCGGGGACTGCTCGAGGCCCAGCGCGGCTTCAGAAAGAACTGCGGACGGGTCTCGGTGGCCGACGCATACGACGACGCGCGCGCTGCCCAGAGGTCGGTCAGGTTTCGGCTGCTGTCTTTGGCGTTGCTCCTGGTCGTCGCGCTCGCCTACGCCATCGACCAACGCTGGTCGTACCTGGCACGCGTCTGGGAGTTCGCCACGCCTTTCGAGGCTCTGACCAACGGGGGGACCTCGTCTCCTTTGGCGGAATGGTACGTTCTGATCCCCTTGTACCTGGCCGTGGCAACAGCTCTGCTGTGGAAGCCCCTGCGAAAATTGAACGAGAATTTTCAGCGCTTCGAGTACCTCAGTGCGCGGCGCGAACGCCTCGGCAGACACTGCGGGCACTACGCAGTCGAACTGGTGAGACTGTACAACAGTGCCCAGCAGTTCAGCGACCACCGGTCGATCATCACCGAGTTTCTGCATCGCCCGTTCGGACCGTTGCCGAACGCACGGGACTCCGCGCTGTCGCCTGATGATCTGGCCTTCCAGTCGCCGCCGCCGCACTCGATGCTGGTCGCCTGCGCCGAGGTGACGCCCCCGAGACTCGATGCCCTGCGACGGCGCAAACAGGAATCAGCGGTTGATTCGGGATGGTTGACCGACTGCTACCACCGGGTGTATCGGGCATGGTCCGATCGCTACCGGGAGCGGTTCCTCGGCAACTTCGACGATCCGGACCACGACATACTGCCGCGCGACAGCGTGGCCCGCCGAGACCGGCACGACCACAGCGACGTCTACGGCGCCCGGACCGAATTTTCCAAAGGTGTCGCTGCGGACCCGGACGACGAGGGGAGCGGCTGGGCGGTCCGACAGGCGACCGACGACCAGGTGGTCCGCTATCAAGACGACGAATTGGCTGACGAGTACCTGGAGTTGTTCGAGTCGATCAAGTCGGTGCATGGTCTTCAGCCCGGGATCGACGCCAAGTCCTTCTTCACCTTCGCCGATCAGCCGCACCGCTTCGACTGGAACGACCTGCTGCGTCCGGGAGCGCATCGGCCGGCCGAGAGTTCACAGCCGTTGCCGACCCGAAGGTATGTGATACCCGACGCTGCCGAGGGTCGGTCGCTGGTGGTCGGGTGGCGCCTCGACCTGTCGGGCGCAGTGCGTCCCCAGGACCAGATCGGTTGGCAGGACGAGGGCCATGACGACCGGCCGACCAGCACCGCGGGGTCCGTCGTTTGAGACCTGAGGATCCGTTCTGCTCGGCTTCAGACGATGAGGGTCGCGACGATCCGTTCACCGAGCCGGACGGTTTCTTCTCGGCTTCAGACGATGAGGGTGGCGATGGCCGGTTCACCGAGCCGGACGGTTTCTTCTCGGCTTCAGACGATGAGGGTGGCGACGACCGGTTCTCCGAGCCGGACGGTTTCTTCTCGGTTTCAGACGATGAGGGTGGCGATGGCCGGTTCTCCGAGCCGGACGGTTTCTTCTCGGCTTCAGACGATGAGGGTGGCGATGACCGGTTCTCCGAGCCGGACGCTTTTGACCCCGACGTGTGCAGTCGGAGCGGCGCGGGCCGAGCCGCTGGGTCCTTTGCACACGGTCGACGGGTCGATCGGAGGTTGGTTGATCTGAGGCTGTTGGTCGCGGGCGCGGCGCTGGTCGCGGCCGTTGTCGCCGCTGGTGTCGTCGCATCGCTGAGCAACGGCGGCGAGGTGTCAACAACTCCCGACGCTTCCCCGGTGCCTACAGCGGTGCCCTCAACGGTGCCTCCCACGACGCTTGGGGGGCCCGCAGAACCGGCGCCGACCAGCATCGCCGCGAACGGGGCCGACGCACCCCGAGTGCCGGACCCGGCACCGGACGCACCGGACGCGCTGCTTGGATGCGACGACCGGAGCGGCGACGATCCTCATGGTCTGGTCAGGGTCGACGAGATCACCGAGCGGCTCAGTTTCTGTGGTGAGGAGACCTGGCAAGTGTTCGTTTGCAGTGCGCGGGAATCGGACCGAGCAGATCGGGTCGCCTATGTTGATGACGTATTGGGGGAGGCGGCCGAGTGGTTCGAGTGGGCCAGCGCCGGCCAATACGACATCGACTTCTCCGCCGGAGACGACACCAGGGCGGTGTCCGGCGGCACCGCCGGCCCGCAGGAGTGTTTCGAGGAGGTTCTGCAAAATCAGTGGAGTGAATCGCGCAGCGGAGCGCTGGTCCTCGTCGATGAGGCCGCGCTCGATCCGCTGGGGGGATGGGCCGGAGTCGGCACCTGCGGATACATAGGCTCCACAAGCGCCCGCGAGTTCGGCGAGAGTGGCAGGATGGTCGCCATCGCGGTGCATGCACGAGGTGACCAGAGTGCGATTGCGGTACACGAGCTGGGGCATGCCCAATGTTGGCCGCACTCGTACTCCGGTGAGACCGGCTCGGAGTACGACAATCCCGCAGACGTCTTGTCCTCAGGCCAGAACTGGCCCGTGGGAACGATTGCGGTGAACCGCTATGCGTCGGGCTGGATACACCCCGACGCAGTCCGCGTCCATCGCAGCTCCACCGGTGCCTACACGCTGTCGCCATGCTGCAGCGGGGGAGTGCAGATGCTTGCCCTCCTCCCACAAGAAGCGTCCGAGCAGCCAGTTGATTTCAACCGGCGATGGTGGCACCTCGAAGTGCGCGACCCCCAAGACGACTGGGAACGGGGTCTCGCAGACACTGAGGTCGGGACACAACTCGGGGTCTCGGTCCACTGGATCGACCAGAGCGTCGGGTTGGGCCCCGAACGGCGCCAGGCTCAAGTCGGCAATCAGGCCGGCTTTGAGTTCGGCGTTCCTGTGCGTTTCGGTCGATTGAGGGCCGTCGGCAGCGAGTTCTGCCTGCATTCCGACCAACCGAGGGCGTTGCTCGACTGCAGCAGTGCTCACCACTGGCGGGTCGAGGTGAGTGCTTCGCAGGCCGGGGGCCTGAGCCTCACGCTGACTCCAGGCTCGTAACCGTCGTCGTTGTGGCCGTGCCGGACTGCTCGGAGTGCCAACGTTCGCCGGGGTCGTAGTGATCCATGTCCTGCTTTGTGGCCGTGCCGGACTGCTCGGAGTGCCAACTGCAGCGAACCGACGCTACGGTCACCCGAATGCCTGAAGGCCAACAAGGCATCCTGGAGCCTGTTCAACTCAATGGGGCGCTGCGCGAGTTGATAGAGGTGGTCCGCACCGCCGACCTCGACGGGGTGGACCTCACCGCTGCGATCGCTCGGGTCCGCGCGCTGCGCGACGATCTCGCGCCGTTGGTCGTGCCGGGAATCCGGATGCAGTCCTGTCTGGTCTTTGACGACGCGGCCGTAGAGCAGGCCCAAGGCGGGGCCGACGGGCCAGCACCACCCGCAGAGCCCAGGTCAGAAAACCCTTCGGAGTTCTTCCCCTACAGCCCGCTGGTCGGCCCGCTGAACCCGGTCTCGCCGCCCGCGACGATGAGAAGGGTCGCCGTCGACGACCGTTTCGAGATCCACGGGGAGGCGACTTTCACGTCAGCCTTCAACGGGCCGCCGGACTGCGTCCATGGGGGAGTGGTCGCGGCCCTGTTCGACGAGCTCCTAGGGTGTGCCTGCGTCGTCAACGGCATCGGCGGCTACACCGGCACGCTGACCGTCGTCTATCGCACACCGACACCTCTGGGCACTGCGCTGACGCTGCGGGGCTGGGTCGACCGCCGCGAACGCCGCAAAGTGTTCGCTGCGGGCACGATCCACTCCGGTGACACGCTGTGCGCACAGGCCGAAGGGATCTTCGTGCAGTCCGAGAACCTTCGCAACCCGACCGATCAGCCGGGGTTGACGACGACTTCGTAACCGGGCTGTTCGGGTTCCTCGTCGATCAACTCGGGCGGGAATCCGGGAGCGCGGAAATCGGATCCGGCAGCTTCCTCAGAGCGCTGCACGACCCGCGGGCTCAGTGCACGGGGCCCGTACCTTGCGGCTGCATCGTCGAACATCGCCGCTACGACGGGCGCTACCTCGAGCGCCAGGTCGGCACGCTCGGCTAGGCCCAGGAACAGGCTCATGTCCTTTTGCACCAGATCAAGGGTGAAGCCGATGTCGTAGGAACCGTTCAAGATCACCTGACCCTCGGTCTCGTGCACGAACGAAGTGCCCGAGGAGATGCGGATCGCCTCATACGTGGTGGCAAGGTCGATTCCCGACTGCTGTGCTGCCGCGAAGGCCTCACCGATCGACGCCAGGTTGACCGAGGCGAGATAGTTGGTCACGACCTTGAGGATCGAGGCCGACCCCAGCGGACCCGTATGGAGGATCTTCCGGCCCATCATCGCCAGAATCGGCAGCGCCAGATCGAACGCTTCCCTGGAACCGCCACAGAAGATCGAGATGTTCCCCGTAGCAGCACGATGGCAGCCCCCCGACACCGGGCACTCGACCGGGGTGGCCCGGCGTGCTTCAGCGAGACCCGCAAGACGGCGGACCTCGGCGGAGTCGGTGGTCGACATCTCCAACCAGAGCTTGCCCTCGCCGAGCCCCGCGAGCACTCCGTCGTCTGCCTCCATGACCTCGGCGCAGACTGTCGGCGACGGCAGGCAGGTGATCACCGCGTCGCAGCGTTCGGCGAGTTCTTTGGGCGACGAGGCTCGGCTCGCGCCGCGGTCGGTGAAGGACCGCACCACGGCCTCGTCGAGGTCGCGCACCACGAGGTCGACTCCGTTGCGCAAGAGGCTTCCGGCGAGCTTGCTGCCGAGGTTGCCCAGTCCTGCAAATCCGATCCTCATGATGCACTCCGTTCGCGGCTGGGCGCGTCAACGTGGGCAGGTCCACGCTAGCTTACGCCGAAACCCACAACAGTTGGTGGTTGAAGAGACGATGTTGACCACCTTGACTGAATGTGTTGCATTATTGGTGGTCTGATCCGTACGATGGTCATATGCCTACCGCCACCTCCCAATCACGGGCATGGCTCGACGATCTGCCCGGCGGTGAGTTCTTCTTCGCATCGGAGGTGCCCGGACGGTCCAGCGTCGTGCGTCCGCTGCTCAGCCGGCTGTCAGCAGACGAGAGGAGCCCGATCCACCGCGAGATGCAAGGTTTCTATTCGAAACTGTGGCACGAGGCCGACGAGCCGCGAGTGCCGTACGCGGATCGCGTCTACGGATCGTTGAAGCTCGCCGGCCCGGGTGGTGGTGGTGCATCAGGTTTTGCCCTCAACTGGCTCGGCTGGACGCTCCAGCATCCCTGCAGGTACGACTTCGCCGTTGTGGGGCGGCCCCCGACGTCGCCATGGAAGTTCGCTCGCTTCCATCGTCGCAGCAATAAGTCTCGACTTGGATTGTCTTGGGCCGAAGTGACGCTCGTCGAAGCGGTCCGTGCGTTCGGAATTCTGGAGTGCCTTCCATGGGATGCCGCAATGGACATGCTGCGCTCGGGTGTGTCGCAGCATCGGCTCGGCGTCGGCGCTGTCCTCCGCCAAGATGCCCTGCTGGCGGCAGCGGCCGATGAGCGTTCGCAGCCGCGAGAATTTCATGTGAGGCTCGGTGATGCAGTTCAAGCGCTTCCCGGGCCAGTTGCCATTGCGTCCTCGGCGGCATGAGCCGTCGACGCGCGCTGTGCGGTTCTAACGACACGTCGAGCGGCAAGCCTTGCAAGAACCTCAAGGATGCGTGCCCGCACGCTGGCCATCGCCGTGCTGAGGACGGTGGGCGCACGTTGCCGGCAGGACGCGCCGCTCTCGAGTCGGCTACAGATGATGCTCGGCACCGAGAACGTGCCGCTGCTCGCCGAGCATTGACCCCGCCGACCGCGGGTTCGGGTCCGGCGGCAGACCGGGCAACGTTCAGCGCGGCCGTCCGTTCCGCCGCGGATGCTCTCGGCTTGCCCGAACGACAGGTCGTCCACGACTATTGGCTTGTCCGTGCTTTGCATGGATTGCGGAAAGTTCTGCCCGAAGACGGCGAAGTTCTGGTGCCGGCTCAAAAGGCGAGGCATTCTGATCGCCGGGTAGGCCGCTGGGCGTTCGGTGGCGGCACATCTCTGACTGCGGCGTGGCGTGTGGCGGAGCGCTATTCCGAAGACATCGACGGGAACCTGTTTGCGGACGAGCAGATGTCACCGAGTGCGTTCGCTGCTGTTCATCGGCGTATCAGCAACGCGATGTGCGAAGCCGTCGAGGCAAACGACCACAAGACACTCGGACGCAATGTGAGAACCACCACAGTCGACCTGGAGGGCCACCCGGGGTTCTTGAGGGTGGAGACCGCGCTGCAAGGATCTGATGACGGCCTTGTGGTGGCTCAGGAGGTGAACTCGCTCATCGCCGTTCACTCCGGCATGGATCTCACAGGCAAGTACTCGGAGGTTGGAGGGTTCCGTATTCCGTGCGTGCGTCCCGAATGGACGGCGGTCAACAAGTTCGACGCGATGCACCGACGATCTGTTGCTGGTGATCTCGAAGGTCTGGTCGACAGAGGTCGTGACCTGTACGACCTGTGGGCACTCGCGGGCTCCGAGCACGCGACCGTGATTCGCCAACGGACATCAGAGTTGTGGGAACGAGCGACGAGTGGGATGCGCACACCGGTGCCGCGGCCCGATGGCGGATACGGGCAGAGTCCTGCTCTCGAGTTCGGCTCAGCTGCCAACGACGCCCTCAGGGAGGGCTTCGGGAACGCAATCGCGTTGACGGTCTGGGGCCAAGCTCCCGCATTCGAGGAAGCCGTTGAGTCTGCGAGGTTGCTCGACCGCTAGACGCTGCCGGTCAGCCGGGTGCCTTTTCGCGACTCGAAGCATTGAAGCCCGCCCCCCTTCAATCGACCGCTCCGGGTTTCAGTTGTGTCGAGGATCGTGGGGGTAGTGCGCCAAATGGCGAATCGAGGACCGCTGGCGGGCGCACACTTCCCACCAGAGCTCCCCCGGGTTGGCGGTGCGGACATCGTCGGGTTCGGCGTCGACGACGAACCAGCTGCCGGTGACCAGTTCGGCCTCGAGTTGGCCTCCGGTCCAACCTGCGTAACCGGCGAACATCCTCACGCCGCCCAGTCCAGGCACCTGCTCGGGAGGCACTTCAAGGTCGACCGTCCCGATGCTGCCCAGAATCTGATTCCAGCGCTCGCCGGCTGTGGCGAGATCGAACGATGCCAGGGCGATGACCGAGGAGGGCGAGACGGGACCACCGAGGAACACGACTGCGGGTTCGGTCGCCTGTTCGGACCAACCCTCGATGGCTGTGGAGACGGGCAGTTCGCTCGGCCGGTTCAGGACCACCCCGATCGCCCCCTCCTCGTTGTGCTCGAGAATGAACACGACAGACCGGTAGAAGTTGCGGTCAACAAGTGTCGGTGCCGCCACCAGCAGTCGTCCTCGGGTCGAATCGTGCATCGCCCCCAGTCTCGCGTGATCCAGCGGCGTCTGTCACCCGCAAACGACGTTCATTGCGCGCTTGCGCGTTTGTCAGACGCTCGGCATCTAGGGGGTGTCGGACCAGTCCTCGCCGTAGTCGAAGAGCAGTTCCTCGCCGGGGCTGACATCGCGCAGTGCATAGAGGTCCGGTCCATCGAATACGACGTTGGGGGAGCGGCTGTGGTTCAAGAAGCGCAGGTCGCCGGTGCCGTCGATCCCTTCCCATGAGCCGTCGTCACCCTCCACCCACAAGACATATCTTCCGTTGATTTTGGTGGGAGCGCCGGTATAGCGGCCAATCAGGGAGTCCTGTCCAAGTTCCACCAGAGCGAACACACCGGTCCCGTGAACTGGTGACGGTCTGAGCTCCACGAGCCCACGGTCATCGGGTTGGATCGACATGACCTCGGCCCGCTCGCCGACTGTGGGCGCGGGTCGGTACCTGCTGTCGGTGATCAGCGAGTGGGTGACGGCGCGCTGCGCTAGGTCCTCGAGCTCCTCGCGAAGCGGGTCTCGCAACCAGCCGTCCACCGAGGCGCCGTCTGGAAACGAGACGACCAGAACTGCGTCGGGGACCGCGGACTCTACGTCTGTGTCGGCGATCCTGCGTTCGAGGATTCCGCTGGTACGCGGCAGGAGTCCGATCAGCGCGCCGATGTACTCCTCGAAGGCTTCTGTGTCGCCACGGCTCCGGAGTCGCAGGGTCAGCTCGATGCGTCCGTCTTTGTCCACTTGTCGCACAATACTCAAGGGCCGCATCCCCAATCGATTGGCACTCGGCGAGCGGTATTCCGCAGAGATAGCGCGTCAACTTTACATAACGATGATTTCCGGCGGTCAAGCCGAAAAGAACCGCCGCTTTCCTCGGGCAGTCGGCCACCTGTGCGGCGGTTGCACGGGTCTGCCATACCTCCGCACGCAACACATCCTCAGAAGACACCACGACACAAGGCCGACGTGCAACCAACCACCCACCGCCACCGGCCGTTGGACAATACGGTTGGGCAGGGATCGATGCCGCGGCGAGTGCCAGCCCGTCTTTTGAAAGTGGTTGATAGCGAACTGGCCGATACGGTTCTTGGGCGTGGCTCGAAGGCTGGAAATCGAACTGACCTCAAATCGCTCCGACGGCAAGTGGACTTGGCGTGCCGCAGGCGCGAAGCAACCGAAGGGAACTCTCGACGGTTCGCTGCTCCCAGAAGGGACCGAGGTCGGCGATGTCTTGAAGGTGGAGGCCGACGCGACTCTCGATGGACTCGAGATCACCGCTGTGCTTCCCACCCGGTCTCCGAGAGCTGAAGTTGAGATACTGCCGCTGCTCGGTTCGGGTCGAAAGCAGCCGCTGGTCACTTCACAACTGGCACCCAAGATCCGCTCCCGGGCACGCGGCGCCGACAGGGATCGGCCCGGCACCGCGCCAACCCGCCGCAAACGCGCAGACCGCGGCGAACGGCGCAGAAACGACGACAACCGAACTTCAAGATCCGCCACGAAACAGGATCGCCGCCGCCCCGGCGAGGATGCCCGCTCCCGTGATCAGAAGCGGGCCGACCGCCCCGAGGGCCGCCCCAAGACCCGCGACAAAAACCGTGGCGGTACCGACAAGGGGGCCTCGCGGGACCAGCAAGGCAAGCGAAACAGTCGGGCCAGCTCCCAGAGGCGGCCGAAACCACGCTCTACGCCTAGGGCTCACCGCCTTCGTCCCCGCACCAATAACCGTCGTGCCGCTCTCGCAAAATTGCCGGAGATCCAACATCCGCTCGCCGAGGAGGTTATCAAGGGAGGTGTCCCCGGTCTGCGCAAGACGATCGACCGGATGAACAAGATGGCTCAGGCCGAAGGTATCCCCAAGGTCTCCTCGGAACCGCTGGTTGCCTTGGCAGAGAAGCTGACACCTGATTTGAACGCAGCTCTCTGGCGCGACCGGGCTGAAGCCGCCATCGCGGGAATCGACAAGGTCGACCTGCGCGACATCCGCAGCGTGGTTGTGGCCGCTGACAGCGGTGCTCGCGACGAAGAGTCCCGTGAACTTGCAGAGCAACTGCGCGAGGGACTGTCGGCCCGGGTCGAGAACGAGCATCGATCCTGGCTCAACGAGATCGCCGAGCATCTCGCCGATGGGCGGACAGTGCGTGCTCTGCGGCTCAGCAGTCACCCCCCGAAGGCCGGGGCCCCGCTGCCCTTCGACGTGGCGGATCGCCTGACCAGTGCGGCCTCGGAATCGTTGAGCAGTGACATCGCTCCCCAGCGCTGGGCGACGGTATTGGACGCAGTGGCCTTCTCCCCTGTCCGCTCCCAGGTGACTCCCCAGGGCTGCCCCCCCAATCCCAATGAGCAGTTGCTCACCACCGTGCGCAGGTTGGCTTCGAAAGTCCCCGACATTGCAGCCTTGTTCGGGATAACGCCCTCGGGCCCCCCAAAACGCTCAGCGACGAAGCGGCGACCCACACCCCCTCCCCCGCCGACCCCGCCCCCCCCGCGCCCCCCCAAACCCGCTCAGCGCCGAAGCGGCGCCCCCCCCCCCCCCCCCCGCCGCCCCCGCCCCCCGCCGAGCCCGTGGCGGCCGACTTGGCGACCGCTGAACCAGCGGCCGCAGAGTCTCCAGTTGACCCCGTGGCCGAGGAGCCTTCGGTTGAACCCGTCGCCGCTGGATCCGTGACCGCTGAACCGGCGGCCGCAGAGTCTCCGGTTGACCCCGTGGCCGAGGAGCCTCCGGTTGATCCCGTGGCCGAGCAGCCGGTGGCCGCAGAGCCTTCGGTTGACTCCGTGACCGCTGAACCGGTGGCCGAGGAGCCTGCGGTTGATCCCGTGGCCGAGCAGCCGGTGGCCGTAGAGTCTCCGGTTGATCCCGGGGCCGAGGAGCCCGTGGCCGCAGAGCCTGTGGTGGTGCCGGTGGCCGTAGAGTCTCCGGTTGATCCCGTGGCCGAGCAGCCGGTGGCCGCAGAGCCTGTGGTGGTGCCGGTGGCCGTAGAGTCTCCGGTTGATCCCGGGGCCGAGGAGCCCGTGGCCGATGAGGTGGCGGTCGAGGAGGGACCCACTCCCCCGCCACCGTCCGCAGGCCTCGACCCGACCGAAAGGGTCGACAAATGATCGAGTTCGACATCGAGGGCCGAATCGCGGTCATCAGACTTGATCGGGTGGAGGCTCGCAACGCCATCAACCCGGCGATGGCCCAAGCAATCGAATCGGCGATCGACCGCCTCGAGGAGGATGACGACCTGTGGATCGGGATACTCGCCCACAACGGGCCGGTGTTCTGCGCGGGAGCCGATCTCAAGGAGATAGCCGCCGGCAACGGCGCGGGTCTGGGAACGAAGCGTGGAGGGTTCGGAGGGATAGTCATGCGCGAGCGGACCAAGCCTCTCATCGCCGCGGTCAACGGGCATGCTGTCGCCGGCGGCACTGAGATCGTCCTGTCCTGTGATCTGGTTGTCGCTTCAACCATCGCCAAGTTCGGGATACCGGAGGTGAAGCGCTCGCTGGTCGCAGCCGCGGGCGGTCTGGTGCGGCTGCCCCGAGTGCTCCCCCCCAACATCGCCATGGAGCTCGCGATAACGGGCGACACGCTCAGTGCCGAACGGGCGCACCACTTCGGTCTGGTGAACGAACTGTGTCCCCCGGGCGAAGTCGTCGCCACCGCCTCCGCACTCGCTGAACGGGTCGCCGCCAATGCTCCGATAGCGGTCCGTGAGAGTCGTCGCCTGATCCTCGAAGCCCCGACCCAGACTGACTCCGAAGGGATCGTCGAAGGCGGCAGGACGATCGCCGCGCTGGCTTCGACGGAGGACTTCGCGGAAGGCCCCAGGGCCTTCATCGAGAAGCGTCCCCCGGTCTGGAAGGGCCGCTGACAAACCCGTCTGCCAACGGCACCGCTGGCCACCGGCAGCGCTGCCGATGCCGCTGCCCGCCGTCAGTCCTGCAGTGATCGATGGACCCGCAGGGCGCGGGCGGTGAGGCCGAACGTCTCAAAGAAGTTCTTCGTCTCCCGGTCCCCGGGAAGGGCGATCGAGTCGATGCCGATGCAGCCCTGCTCGGTGCACCAGCCCTCCACGAGCCCCAGCAGCGCCTCACCGCATCCCACACCGCGGGCGTCGGGGGCGACGTAGATGTCAGTGACTTGGCCGAGGACGCTGCCATCGTGCAGTTCAACGAGATCAACCCCTGCGTAACCGACGGTCGTGCCGTCGATGCAGACGACCGCGAGCAGTCCTGCATCCATCGTTTCGCGCAGGCTGGCATCCAAGGGTTCAGCACGGGCTTCGCGTTGGGACCAGACCGCGCCGCCGCGTCGAGGACGCAGCTCATCAATCGCTTCAGCGCACAACCGGGTGACTTCCCCCAGATCAGCCACCCCAGCCGGGCGTGCGTTGATTTCCACGGTCACTCTCTCAAAGAACTGTTGGCAGCAAGCAGTTGCTTGATCCGGTTGGTGACGGTCTGGCGGTTCCGGTGGGTCTTCTCGTAGGCGAGAATCTCGGTGAGCTGAGCCTCAGACAGCGCTTCGAGTTTCGCCAAAAGCTGCGGCGCCGAGAAGGAGCCGTAGTCCTCGATCGGCAAGGAAGCGGCGTCCCCGTTCGGTCCACCCTGGTCGTCGTGGGCATCGTGGTCGTCGGGTTCATCGGCTAGCTCGTGATCAGTTGCCCGACGCTGACTCTCGGCGACCTTGCGGGCAAGTCGGGCGAGTGCTACCTGACCGCGTCCGCGGTCGGCCAGCTTGGGGATCAGGTCGCGGGCCTCCAACAGCAGGCCGATCGGCGCATAGACGAGCAGGTCGAGCAGTTGCTCGCCGAGGTTCGCCTCGTCGTTCACGAGACGCCTACCGGCCCACCACAATGCGGGCATTCATCGTCGACTACCGCGGCGCTGTTCACCAACAAGAAGCAGTGCGGACACGAGAACTCGTTGTCTCCGCGGGCGACGACCTGTTCAGCCACACCCGATCCGCCGGAAGCGGACCTCACTGTCGACGTCTCCTCCTCGTCCTCCTCGGCCTGGTCGTCCCCCGCGGCGATGCGTTCCTTCAAGATGGCGTCGAGGTCGGCCTCCACCTCGTCGTCCTCGTCGTCATCCTCGTCGTCATCGTCGTCGTCATCGTCGTCCTCGTCATCATCTTCCTCGTCGTCGTCCTCGTCTTCGTCCTCAAGATCATCGTCGTCATCGTCGTCGAGATCATCGTCGTCATCGTCGTCGAGATCATCGTCGTCGGGATCGTCGTCGAGATCATCCTCGTCGTCATCGTCGTCGAGGTCGTCGTCGTCTGGGTCAGCGTCTAGGTCGGCCTCGTCGGGATCGTCGTCTAGGTCGTCCTCGTCGATTTCGGGATCGAACTCGTCGTCGAGAACGCCTTCGTCGTCAAGGTCGCCGCCTTCGTCTTCAGGTTCGGAGGGGTTGTCGTTCACGGTCGGTCCCGGAGCCGGAAATGTTGACGCGGAGCATAGACAATGCGAGACACGACGCAACCTCGGGGAACGGATTAACCCAGATCGCGTTCTCGGCGGCGCTTCTCCGCACGCTGTTCTGCAGAGAGGCGTCCCAAGGCCGTGTCGGTTGAATGGTCCACGAAGCGCATGGCCTCGGCCAGCGCGATATGGCCCGCCTTCTCGGCGATCTGGGTGTGCATTCGCTGGCAGATTCGACGGTACGCCTCATGTCCCTGCGGCGTGGTGCGCAACTCGAGCATGTGCATGGCCTCGCGGGCGTTGAACTGCATCGAGTAGCGGATCCGGTAGGCCAAGGCCACCGCGTAGCGGGCGCTGTCGCGATGGTCCGCGGCGAGTGCGTTGTAGAGCGACGCAGAACGCGCCATCGCCGAGCGGTAGTCCTCGGAGACGCCAGCGGCATCGACCGCGTCCGGAACTGCGTATCCGTGGCGGGGCGACAGCGGCTGCCAGTCGATGGTGAGCATCCGATGACGCTGCAGGTCCCTGAAAGCGCCGTAGTCCGACAGGACGTCGAAGCGGTACCCGGTCCGCTCGAAGGCTCGACCGGGGCGGTGGCGGCGATTGCTGCGGTAGCCGACATAGGCCTTGATCACGTCGATCCGCTCCTCCACCGACATCTGCTGCACCCGGGCCTCGATCATCCGCTCGGAGAGCGAGGTGTGGGGATAGAGGCAGGCGGTCACGACCTTCAGTTCACCCTCGGGGTCGAAATCGACCAGGTCGACTACGTCGTCGTCGACCACTCCCCCGGTCTCGTAGCCGAATATCCGATCGCTGACCGCCTCCATGGAGTCACGGGCGTCGGTCAAGTAGCTCGTTGCCCGCACCCCGCGATCGGGCAGATCAACACGCTTGAGAAACGAGGGGATCACCTTGCGCAGTTCGGTCAGCATCAGTTCCGCGTAGGCACGTGACTCCGGCAACGGGTGGCTTCTCATTCGCAGCAGCAGGGCCTCGTATGCCTGTCCGGTGCCGTATATCCCGACATTGGACAGCGAAGCGGCCGGCAGCATGCCGCGGACCGCGTCGAGCGCACGGGCCTTGACGGCGATCCGGTAGGCGAAATCGCTGTCACCGTCTTTCTTCGGGACGACCTCGCGAAAGAAGGTCTGCATCTGCGGGATCAGTTGCGAGTAGCCCTCGAAGATCCGGTCCATGTCTGCCACATAGCGCGTGCCGAGCGGAGAACTCATGATCTGGGGATCGCGGTAGTAGCGGTAACGCCCCCCCAATCGTTGGTCATAGGCGATGTAGCGGGTGCTCTGCTCGAGGTAGGCCATCAGGCGGCCCCATTCGAGGATCTTGGTCAAGACGTTGGAGGCCTGCTCGCAGGCGAGGTGGACGCCGCCGAGCTGGGCCACACTGTCGTCGCCGTACTCGAAGAAGACCCGGTCGTAGAGCTCTTCGGCGCGGCGCAACCCCACGGTTGCGTCGATCGTCTGGTCGCCCTCGATGTCGAGGTCTCCGACGAACTCCTGGAGGAACAACCGCCGCAGGCTCAGCGGTGAACGGGAGTACCTGGCAAAGAGCGCTCCCTTCACGACTTCGGGAAGGTTGACCAACGCGAACACGGGCTGGTCGAGGTTCGTGAAATAGCGGCGGAGGACATCGGCCTCGTCGGCGGTGAAGTCCTCGGCGGTGTAGACCGTCATTCGTGCGGAGCTTATTCGCTCGGCTTGAACGAGCCGCGGATGGCGGGCAACGCCTCGGGGTCGCCCCAACAGTCGACGATGGTCATCGCCATGTTTATTGCACCGTCGATGACTGCTCGGTCCGCCGCGTCGGAACGCGCGTGGACGGCGAACTCCGGCGTGTGGATCGCAACACCCTCGGGTGCCACCTTGATCATCGGATGGATCGAGGGAACCGCGTGGCTGACGTTGCCCATGTCGGTGCTGCCGACGACGATTCGTTTGTCGTCCTGGGGGTCGACGACCCGGCCGTTGGCTGCTGAGTTGTTGACGTAGAGATCGAGCAGCGGCTCGCTGTCAACCATGTTGTAGAAGGGCGGGTCCTTCCAGACACTGTGCATCTCGCAGCCCGCCGCAGTCGCCCCGGCCTCGAGGCAGGCACTGAAACGCGCCTTGAGGCGTTCGAGGCTGTCGACATCGCCGGAGCGCACGTACCACTGGGCTGCCGCAGCGGACGGGACGATATTGGGTTTCGTGCCGGCCTCGGTGAAGATGCCGTGGATGCGCTCGTCGGGTGCGATGTGCTGGCGGAGCGCCGCGACCGCGTTGTAGCCGAGCACGGCTGCGTCGAGCGCGTTGCGCCCCAGATGCGGGGCGGCGGCTGCGTGGGACGCTCTCCCGGCATAGCTGACGTCGACGGTGTGGACCGCGATCACCTCCATCTTGTTGATGTCGTGGTCTGCCGGGTGGACCATCATGGCCGCGTCGACGTCGTCGAAGGCGCCCTTGCGGATCATGAACTCCTTGCCTCCGCCGCCCTCCTCGGCCGGTGTGCCGAGAATGGCGACACGTCCGCCCAGCGCTTCGGCCACAGTGGCCGCCGCGAGTCCGGCGCCGAGCCCCGCAGCGGCGATCACATTGTGGCCGCAGGCGTGACCGATCCCGGGGAGTGCGTCGTACTCGCAGCACACCGCGATGGTCGGGCCCGAGGTTCCGACTCGGGCATCGAACGCAGTCGACATGTCGTATGCCCCGCGGTCAACTGGCAGTCCCTCGCTTTCGATGGCATCGGTCAGGACCTCGTGGGCGTGATGCTCCTCGAACCCGAGCTCCGGGTTTGCATGCAGCGAGTGCGAGATCTCCAGCAGCTTCGGAGTCAGACGCTCAACTTCGGCTCGGACCGACTTCTTCGCCTCGATGACGTCCATCCGCCGATTCTAGGACCACGCTGTCGGTGCCGGGTGTTCAGGCCGGAGAAATCTGTGGATGACCGGCGCGGCCGCAGAGTTCGTCTTCCAAGTGCGCCCATGCGTCTTCGCCGAGGTAGGCACTGCCACCGTGCTGACGAAATGTCCTTGCGAGTTCGGACAACTTGGAGTTTTCGGTTCCGTCGAGCACTAGGAGCACGGGTGTGAATCCACTAGCTTTGCAGTCGGCGGGAAAAGAGAGTTCCTCTCCCCAGCGGCCTTGGCCCGACGCGGCGATAGTAACACGAATCTTGATTTCGTATGCCTCTCCACCGCGTAAACAGTCCACTTGACGGCCCCGACCTGTGCCGCCTCTTCGGACAGGGCTAGAAGCAGCCGGTATCGGCGATCCTCCGATAGCGCCAGCCATGATGGGCTCGAACAGATATCCTGTTTCCTGCGCAGCTCGATTATCGATGTCGTACATCCACTTGCGCAAGATCAGGAGCGCACCGAGCGCTTCGGCGCTCAAATCACCGTATTGAAGCAGTCCTCGCGGTCCGACTTGCTCCAGCGAGGGGGTCGCTTGAAAGCGGAGTATATTGGCGAACTTGAGTCGTGCGCGGTGAAGAACTGCGAGCGACAAGAAATACATGTCGGTGTCAGGCAGGCCGATTTGAACCAGAGCCTCGTACGCATCGAGTCCAGCGGTTTCACCTTCAAGTGACAGTTCGTGTGGTGCGAACTCGTAGAACTCTCTCGAGTCCATCGTGCCGAGTCCAGTGAGCGACGGCAAGCTGAGATCCCGGACGGTGACAGCTACGAGGGCTCGCACCACGCTGTCAGTCAACGAGACCGCTTGGCCTCCCGCACCCGTGGCCCGAGCTTTCTCGAACGCCGCGGACTGCGGTTTGTTCAGCACCACAACGGCACGCTACCGATTTTGTACCGGGCGTTCACGCGTTCGGCGACCCGACGCAGGGCCGGGCTCAATCCGCTGCCATTGCTGACGTGGAACTCGTACAATCGCGGTGACTCATCGGCGTGCGAAGGCGCAGACAACTCGCGGCCAGCTACCCACCGGCCGAACAATTCAGCGAAGGGCGGTGGTATAGCATTGCCAATTAGGGTGGCCTGGTCGGAGCGGCTACCAGAAAACTCGAAACTATCCGGGAAGCCCTGAAGTCGGGCGCATTCTCGCAGCGTCAAGCAGCGGTCTTGAACGGGATGGACGAACTCTCGGCTCGCCGCGCTGGTGATTGCCTTGGATGGTTCTTCAGCCAGCAATCGGCGAATCCCCGCTGGTGCGCCGCCACGCTTTTCTGAGGGCATCCCGTCCGATACGCGCCGGTTGGCGCGTCGGGTGTAGCTGTGGTGCCGAAGTTCCTCAGGCAAGTCGCGCATGGTCTGGCCCGGCCCTAGGAGGCTGAAGCGACGGGTATCGAATTCTGAGGCACAAGCCATAAAATGGCCCTGAACAGTCGCTTGGTCCTCGCTGCCAGCAGGCTCACCTATGCCCTCCAAGGCCTCGATGACAGTCGGTGCCGGCGGGAGCATCGCCGTGTTGATGGTCTGCGTACCCGGCGCGCCATACGCTCGATGCGACGGGGTCGGGAAGCCCGGATCCGAACCGCGAGTCCCAATCGCGATAACTCTCTTGCGTAGCTGAGACACACCATAATTCGCGACGTTGACCTTCCGGAGCCGCACCGAATATCCGCCATCTCGCACGCCGTCGAGCAAGTCGATCACAAAATCGCCGCCCGACGCGGTCAGCATGCCCTCGACGTTCTCGAACAGGAACCACTGAGGTTGCACCTCAACCACCAAACGAGCGAACTGGCCCACCAGCGTGTTACGAAGATCGTCAGAACGCCGAGCGCCAGCGGAAGTGAAGCCCTGACATGGCGGTCCCCCGGCTACCAGCGATGGCATCGTACCACCCACGCGCTCCAGCAGCCAAGCGCCCGTGAGTTCTCGGACACAGCCAGCCTCAACCACCGTGTCACCGAAATTGCTCCGCAGCGTGTCTAGGGCCGGTCGCCAGTTGTCGTTAGCCAGAAGCGTGTCGAATCCAGCCCGCTGCAGACCCAACGTCAAGCCCCCAGCGCCCGCAAACAGATCCACACTTGACAGCCGCGTAGCGCCGCTCATGGCATCACTGACCAGTGCAGTTGCATCGTCAAATCATAGCGGACAGCAGTCAGATCATTAGGGAATACAGCATCTTCGCGTTTGAGGATGTCTGGTATGACAGTGACGGCAACTTCAGCTGTCCGCTTCGTGTCGATATCTGGAGCAAGACTCTGGCTGGACGCGAGGGAGCTGTGATTCACGACGGCCAAGCCAAACCGCCTGGGTCACTGGATGTCGTCGAACGCGCCTCTGCGGATCATGAACTCCTTGCCTCCGCCGCCCTCCTCGGCCGGTGTGCCGAGAATGGCGACACGTCCGCCCAGCGCTTCGGCCACACTGGCCGCCGCGAGTCCGGCGCCGAGCCCCGCAGCGGCGATCACATTGTGGCCGCAGGCGTGGCCGATCCCGGGGAGTGCGTCGTACTCGCAGCACACCGCGATGGTCGGGCCCGAGGTTCCGACTCGGGCATCGAACGCAGTTGACATGTCGTATGCCCCGCGGTCGACTGGCAGTCCCTCGCTTTCGATGGCATCGGTGTAGGTCACGGCACTGTCGCACCCACCGTGTAAGCTGAGCATTACCTGCATCAACACTGTCAGGGTCCCGAGAATCGGGGGCAAGCTCTATCGGTGGTTGCGACAGAGTGTAGCGTAGATGTGTTGTGCGGGGTTCCAGTTGTGGAGTTTGCGGGGCATGTGGTTGAGGCCGTCTCAGATGGGCGCGAGGTGTTTGGGGTTCAAGTTGATGCTGGTGAACACTAACGCGACGGGTTTGACGCGTTCGTCGAGGTTGCTGGCGGTTGGTGTGGCTGCGTTCGTGGCTTTGGCGGAGTGCTGGTGCGAGGTCTGGGTGCGCCAGCGCCGGTTGATCTCTTCGGGCAGTCAGGCGTCTTGGAAATCATCAGCGAGTTGTTCGACCGTCTCGACGCCGGTTTCGGTGCCGGTGATGTCATAGACGCCGCGCAGAGTCTGGTGGGCATGCCAGGCGTTGGGGCCTCTCCGCGGAGGTCGCCAGCAGCGAGGCGACCTCACAGTTTGGTCCGGCCGTTGCCGGTGACCCGCTCAGAGGCTGACACCAACAGTTCACAGACCCGACACAGCGGGTCGTCTTCGCGGCAGCAGTGTCGCAGTGACTGGTCTTGGACCCGGCCGCGGGCACCGTCCCTGTTTACGCGCAGGCTCATTTTGCCTCGTTTCGCGTTCTTGCAGGTTATGGAACGGGTCCGCGACCTGCTCGGCGGCACCGCGCCGCATCCAACGCGGACCGGCACGGCCCTTCGAGGTCAAGCACCGGCTCCGACAGTTCCGCACCCGACCCGCCCCGGACAACCGCATCCCACCGACCCCGAGACGTGTCAAGCCTTCGGAATTGTTGGAGTTGCGTTCGTCGGTCGTGTGTCGTAGCGTGCCGGTGGCCGCGGCTGCGGTCTTTGTTCGCTGGAGGAGCTGTCTTGAACTTTCACATCAACCCCCCCCCCCCCCCGCTGAAGCGTTTTGTGGTTGACTCGTCTAAGCGGTGCAACAGCCGCCGGTGGGTGTCGTTGTGGTGTGTTGTGGTGGTTTCGCTGCTGACATCAGCGTCACCGGCAGGGGCGGTAGCCGGGTACGGCGATGTCGCCGACGGCCAGTATTACACCGAGCCTGTGCAATGGTCTGCCGACAACGACATCACAGGTATCGACGGGAACTGCTTCAGACCCGACGCGGTCGTCACCCGCGGTGAAGCTTCAGTCTATTTCTGGAACATGGAGAACCGGCCAACCGCGCCCGATCACGGCTTCGGTGATGTCACCGCCGAAACCCAGAACGCGGCAGTATCGTGGATGGTTCACAACAACATCACCACCGGCACGACACCAACAACTTTCGGTCCTGACACGCCGTTGACCCGCGTCCAGCTCGTCACATTCCTGTGGCGTCTGGCTGACCAACCGCCAGCACCAGACCACGGATTCGACGACGTAAAAGCAACCTGGCAACAAGGCAGCGTCTCTTGGGCTGCTGACCGTGGAATCACCACCGGCACGTCACCAACTACGTTCTCGCCTGACCTGGAGTTGACGAGGGCGCAGCTCGTCACGTTCTTGTGGCGATACCAAAACAAACCCGCAGTCACCATCGACCCATCCTCCCCCCAATGCGGCGACGAATCCGTCCCCACCGACGAACAAACCAACACGTCCGGCAACGAAGTCGAAACGGTCACCACCGATGAGCAGGCCGACTCGCCCGGCGGTGAGTTCACATCCGTCTCCGTCGGCGGCTCGCATTCGTGTGGCATCAAGACTGACAACACCGTCACCTGCTGGGGCTACAACGGAGATGGGCGCGCCGATCCGCCTGACGGTGAATTTACGACAGTTTCCGCCGGCGACGAGCATACGTGCGGTGTCAAGACCGACAACACCGTGATCTGCTGGGGGAACAACGATTACCGGCAGGCCGACGCGCCTACCAGTGCGTTCAGAACTGTCTCCGCCGGCGACGAGCATTCGTGTGGGGTCAAGACTGACAACACCGTGATCTGCTGGGGGAACAACGGATTCGGGTTGGCCGACGCGCCCGACGGAACTTTCGACACCGTCTCCGCCGGTCGGTTGCATTCGTGTGGGGTCAAGACTGACAACACCGTCGCATGCTGGAGCAACAGCGGAGATGGGCAGGCCGACGCGCCCGACGGAACGTTCGACACCGTCTCCGTCGGTGGGTCAGATTCGTGTGGGCTCAAAACGGACGCTACCGTCACCTGCTGGAGCCATGGGTGGGAAGAGGGGCACGATTACTACACCTTGTACGGGCCCAGCGGAGTTTTCAGCGCCGTCTCGGTAGGCGGCAGCCATGCGTGCGGAGTCAAGACTGACAAGACTGTGACTTGCTGGGGCTCCGACTCATTTGGGGAAACCTTCGCGCCCTACAGTGAATTCAAGACCGTCTCGGTCGGTGCATACCATTCGTGTGGGGTCAAGACTGACAACACTGTCATCTGCTGGGGTTTCATGAGGTGGGGGCAAGCGCCCAGCGGAGCTTTCAGCGCCGTCTCGGTAGGCGGCAGCCATGCGTGTGGGGTCAAGACTGATAACACTGTCGTCTGCTGGGGCAGCAACGGATCCAGTTCGGCGGTTGCCGCGCCTACTGGTGAGTTCAAAACGGTCTCTGCTGGTGGCCACCTTTCGTGTGGGGTCCAAACTGACAACACCGTCATCTGCTGGGGGATTTCCAACGGTGCGCATGCCCCCGACGGCGAATTCAAAACTGTCTCCGCTGGCCTCGAGTACGGGTGTGGGGCCAAACGCGATGCCACAGTCGCCTGCTGGGGCCGCAACTGGTGGGGGGAGGCTGACGCGCCCGACGGAGAATTCATAACCGTCTCCGCCGGCAACGGGCACTCGTGTGGGGTCAAGACTGACAACACGATCACCTGCTGGGGCAACAACGAATTTGGGCAGGCCGACGCGCCCGACGGAACTTTCAGCGCCGTCTCTGCTGGCCCGGAGGGCACAGGTTTTGTGCAGGGTTCTGAGTGGGGAGACGGTGCCTCACATTCGTGTGGGCTCAAAACGGACGCAACCGTCACGTGCTGGGGCAACAACGAATTTGGGCAGGCCGACGCGCCCGACGGAACGTTCGACGCCGTCTCCGCCGGTCGGTCACATTCGTGTGGGCTCAAAACGGACGCTACCGTCACCTGCTGGGGCGACAACAGAGATGGGCAGACCGACGCGCCTGCTGGTGAGTTCAGAACTGTCTCCGCGGGCGGAGACCTTTCGTGTGGGGTTAGGACTGATGCCACCATCACCTGCTGGGGTTCCGACGTATTGCAGCCCCCCAACACGTCCGACGGCGAAGTCGAAACCGTCCCCACCGATCAGCAAACCGGCGTGTCAGGCGAAGTCGTCACCGTGACCTCCGATGAGCAAACCGACACCTCCGACGGCGAATTTACGACGGTCTCCGCCGGGCTCCGCCACTCGTGTGGTGTCAAGACCGACAACACGATGATCTGCTGGGGCTACAACGAAGACGGCCGGGCCAACGCGCCTGACGGCGAATTTACGACGGTCTCCGCCGGCGAGTGGCATTCGTGTGGTGTCAAGACCGACAACACGATCATCTGCTGGGGCTACAACGAAAATGGGCAGGCCAACGCTCCTGCTGGTGAATTTACGACGGTCTCCGTCGGCCTCTGGCATTCGTGTGGGGTCCAGACCGACAACACGATCATCTGCTGGGGCGACAACCAACGAACCGACGCGCCCGCTGGTGAATTCAGAACTGTCTCCGCCAGTCGCAGGCATTCGTGTGGCATCAAGACCGATAACACTGTCACTTGCTGGGGCGGCAACAGTTTTGGGGAAGCCGACGCGCCCGGCAGTGAATTTGCGGCGGTCTCCGCTGGCATCGGGTATTCGTGTGGGGTGAAAACTGATAACACTATCACTTGCTGGGGTAACTATTATGGGCAGGTCGACCCGCCTGCGGGTGCGTTCAGAACTGTCTCCGTCGGCGACTCGGCTCCGTGTGGCGTCAAGACTGACAACACGGTCGTCTGCTGGGACGCAGCCGGAGGTGGGCGGACCGACGCGCCTGACGGGGAATTTACGACGGTCTCTACCGGTAACCGGCATTCGTGTGGGCTCAAGACCGACAACACGATCATCTGCTGGGGCTACAACGAAGATGGCCGGGCCAACGCGCCCGGCAGTAGGTTCAAGAACTTCTCCGCCGGCATCGGGTATTCGTGTGGGGTCAAGACCGACAACACGATCATCTGCTGGGGCAACAACGACCATGGACAGGCCGATCCGCCTGCTGGTGAATTTACGACGGTCTCTACCGGCAACGGGCATTCGTGTGGGGTCAAGACCGACAACACGATCATCTGCTGGGGCTACAACAAATTTGGGCAGGCCGATCCGCCTGACGGTGAATTTACAACGGTCACCGCCGGTTACTGGTATTCGTGTGGGCTGAAAACTGATAACACTGTCACTTGCTGGGGCTACAGTAATCTTGGACAGACCGACCCGCCTGCCGGTGAATTCAGAAATATCTCCGCCGGCAACCGACATTCGTGTGGGGTCAAGACCGACAACACGATCATCTGCTGGGGCAACAAATACTATGGGTGGATCGATGCGCCTGTTGGCGATTTCAGTACTGTCTCCGCCGGCAACCGGCATTCGTGTGGGGTCAAGACTGATAACACTGTCACTTGCTGGGGCTACAACGACCGTCGGCCGACCGGTGCGTTCAGAACTGTCTCCGCTGGCGGCAGCCATTCGTGTGGGATCAAGACTGATAACACTGTCACTTGCTGGGGCTACAACGAATTTGGGCAGGCCGATCCGCCTGACAGCAAATTTACAACGGTCACCGCTGCTTACGGGTATTCGTGTGGGATCAAGATTGACAACACAGTCACCTGCTGGGGCAAACATCGCTCTGGGGAGGTTGATGCGACTAGTGGTGGACCGGTCGTTGTTGTTGCTAGGGGCGGTTTGGGCCCGTCTGCGGTTGGTTCCGGGCAGGGCGTGGCGTGCGCGGCGAACACGCCGACATGCCGCTACATCAATATCGAGTTGAGCGGCTTCGACGCGGGCACCTACACGGTATCTTGCGCTCACGATGGCTGGGGCGATGTCGGGCCCTCGACGTTTTGGACATTCTCGGTTGCAGTTGACCAGAGCGGTTCAGCGTCGCTCAACGGGCCTTGTTTCTTGAATTTTGCGAGGTTGACGGGTAACGGCGCGTATGTGACGGTGAGCGGGTTGGATGTGGATGCTGTGAGGTCCAACTGGCTTGGCGGGTCGGTTGGTCCGGTGGTGGTGCCGGTTGAGGAACCGGTGGTGGTGCCGGTGGAGGAATCGGTGCCGGCTGCATTGGCTGTGTCGTTGACTAGGACTACGGTTGCTGAGGATGCCGGGGCTGTGACGGTGACGGCGGCGTTTGACAGTCCTGTGGAAACTGCCACGACGGTTACGTTCACCGCTTCGGGTGGAACGGCTGTCGGCGGCGTTGATTTCACGGTGCCAGCGGTGTTTACTGCGGTGGTGGGTGCGGGTTCTTTGTCGGTTGCGGCAACGTTGATTATCACCGACGACGATATTGCTGAGGGCAGCGAGACGTTCACGTTGGGTGCAGTGAGTGGCGATTCGGTGGCCCCCGGGGTGTCAGTGACGATCACCGATAATGATGATGCTCGGGTGCGGATACTCGACGACAGCGACTATGGTTTGGAAACCGTGACTGTTTTATCGTCAGAGTCAGCGTCGTATTCGGTGTTGTTGAGTTCGGAGCCGACTTCGATGGTGACGATCACCGCTGAGAGCGATTCTTCGGAGGTTGCGACGGTCGCGCCGTCGGCGCTTACGTTCACGCCGAGCAATTGGGACACGGCGCAGTCTTTTACGGTGACTGGTCGCGATGATGGTGGTACGTGGGTGAGGCACACATTGTTGAGCAGCGACGGTGAATACAACAAATGGGGGGTTGACCCGATTTTCGTTGATGTGGCCAAACCTCGGCCTGTTGTTGTGTGTGCTGCCAAAGAAGGCGAGTCAGTTGACAAATACGAAATAAGACGGCATGGTCTAAATAAGCGTGTGCATGCGCTTCGAAGCTTTTCGATCCCGCGGTGGGGGGAACAAGTTCAAGTTGGCGAAGAGGGCGGGAAGGTGGCTGGCGACCTCAGCCTTTCGCAGTTCGGGTGCGCGTGGGTGGAGAAGAACGCGGTTATTGGCAAAAGAGCCAGGGTGTTGATCAATGCGCTGCTTAAAGACAATGCCCTCGCTACCGGCAACGCGATAGTTTTTGGCCGTGCATTAATCTACGGCCAAGCCCAGGTTTACGATGACGCTTGGGTTTATGGCAACGCCGAAGTGTCAGGCAAGGCCAGGGTCTACGGCGACGCCAGAGTTCACGGCGACGCCGAAGTGTCAGGTGACGCCAGGGTCTACGGCGATGCCAAAGTTCACGGAGATGCCGAAGTGTCAGGCGATGCCAGGATTTCCGGTTACGTAGAGGTTCGCGGCAAAGCTCGATTGGGTTTCGGCGATGATGTAACCTGCTCTGAGGCCATGAAGGGCAATGACGCATGCATCTACGACGGCAAGACTGAATATGAATATGCGGCCGAGCAGTATATGGCCAAACTCAAGCAAGAGCTAAAGGCTGATCTTGGAACCTGTCCTTTTCGAGACGAAAACGCACTAAACGACTTTGTCGATAAGCTCTTAGATCCGTCAATATCAATACATGGCACCGTTAACGAGGCGACAGAAATCGGTTGTGCGCTAAAGAAAACCTGGCTCAATATCATCGAAGCGTTGACACCGGGCTCAGTTGAATTGGTTTTTGGTCTAGGTCTTTCGTATCTTGGCGCTTTCAGGGAAATCAAATTCGCGCCTACCCTCATGAAAACGATCGGCACAATTGCCGACATCAACACGGTGCTAGGTGCAGGTCAACAGTTGGCAACAATCGCGGAAATCGCCGAAACGTTCAAAGCAACACACCATTGCACGATTGAAGAACAACCGCTCGAAACCTGCATCAAAACTAAGCTCAGATGAAACGCGAAACCAAATCTACCGGGATTCTTGGCTTTGGTGGGTGTGGAGCATTTCGGGTTCAGATCCAGATGTCGAGGGCTTCGGGCTCGACTCGGATGCTCAGGGTCTGGGCATTGCCGATGCTGATTCCGTCGAGAACCACCGGCGTTGGCCTCGTGAGTTCCAGTTGGGCCGCGCGGCAGCGGCGGACCTTGATCTGCGGGTGGGGCACATGGGTGCCTGAGCGCAGTCTGGAGCGGGCCTTGAGGCGCTCGGAGAAACTCGGGTCGGCCTCGATGAGGTCGAGTCGGCCGTCACCGGGGTGCGCTTTGGGAGCGACGTTGTAGTCACCGATGAATGCCGCGTTGGCGGCGACCACGATCGGGCCCCGCCACCACCAGCGGCGTGCCAGCAGATGCGACACGAACCAGACCAGACGTCCGTCAACCAGCGCCATCCCCAAATCGATCTTCAGGTGGGTCCCCTCCCCCGCCCGCAACGAACCCTCGTTGTCGGCAACGCCGAGCGTGCGCGCCAAGTCACCGCCGAGCAGGCACAACGGCGGAACGGGCCGGCGCGCCCGTCGTGAAACGCTGACTGCTTCATTGGCCTCGGCATCGTTGTTGACGAAGATGGCACCGTCGGGAACCGCCCCGGGTCTCCCCCAGTCGGTCCCCTTGCGAATGCTCACTGCGGCGCGGCCCGCTTGGCGGCTCTTCGATTCCGCAACCGACCGAACAGGATGGCGATCTCATAGAAGATGTACATGGGTACAGACAGCACGCCGAGGGTGAACGGGTCTCCGCTGGGCGTGATGATCGCCACGAGCACGACGATGCCGACGACGGCATAGCGCCGACCGCGGCGCAGCGTCTGGTTGTCGACGATGTCGAGCACCTGCAGGAAGATCAGGATGATCGGGAACTCGAACCCTATCCCGAACGCCAGGATCATCTTGATCACGAAGCCCAGGTACTCATTGGGTGCGTACCATTCGACGAGGTCTTCGCCGCCCAACTCGGAGAGAAACTCGAGAGCCCGCGGGATGGTCCAGTAGGCGAGGCCCGTGCCCGCGAAGAAGAGCGCCACGCCACTGACCATGAAGGCGACGGCGAATCGTTTCTCGTGCGAGAACAGTCCCGGGGCCACGAACCGCCAGGTCTGCCACAACAGCACGGGGATCGCGGCGATGAACCCGCCGTATCCGGCGACCGAGATTCGCACACTGAAAGGCTCGAAGGGATTGCGGGCATACAGTTGGCATCCCGAGCCGAACACTTCGGTTGCGCTGCGATCAGCCTCAGGCAGCGAGCGACAGTACGGTTCGAGCAGGAAGTCTAGGATCCACGGATAGGCGATCCAGCAGGCGACGGCGCCGACGGCGATGGCGATGAGCGAGATGACGATCCGGCGGCGGAGCTCCGTCAGGTGCTCCATGAGCGTCATCGGTGCTTCTTCTGTTGTGCTCATGAAGTGGACGCTTGAGCGTTGGCCTCGGTCGCGGCTTCAGTGCTGTCGGCTGCTGCGTCGCCGGCTGCTGCGTCGCCGGTTGCCGTGTCGCCGGTTGCCGTGTCGCCGGTTGCCGTGTCGCCGGTTGCCGTGTCGCCGGTTGCCGTGTCAACTGCTGCCGTGTTATCGGTTGCTGTGTCGGCTGTTGCCGTGTCGGGGACGGCGTTGGAGTCGTCTGCGGCGGCGGTGTCGGCTGGTGTGGCGACCGATTCCGAAGCGACCACGCGCGCGCCCTTGGCCCGGGCCTCGGCTTCAACGATCGGGTCCTGCATCGCTTCGCGCATCTCCTTTTGGAATCCGCCGGAGATCCGCTTCAACTCGGTGAGCGCCCGCCCGACCTGACGAGCGGCTTCTGGCAGTTTCTTGGGTCCGAGCACCACCAGCGCCACCAGCAGGATGACGACCACTTCCATACCGCCCAGATTTCCCATGCACAGAGCCTAGCGAGCCGCGTATCCGCGCCGCGAACGGAGCCGCCGGAGCGTCGCGGCGGCTTCGAGTCGCTGCATTCGAGCAGCCAAGGCACCGCTGAGATGCGCCAGGTCGTCGTTGGCCACTCCCGCCGCGCGGGCGCGCCGCATCGAGTGGCGCAACAGTGCCATCTCGGTGGCGACCCTTTGCAGTGAGACTGCCAGCACCACCACAGACACGATCACTGCTGCGGCCACCAGCATCAAGCTCCAACTCATGGGGCGAGCCGAACGCGACGATGCCCGCACCCGTACCCGTAGCAAGCGGCCACCAGCATCAAGTTCCAACTCATGGGGCGAGCCGAACGCGTCGATGCCTGCACCCGTACCCGTAGCAAGCGGCCACCAGCATCAAGCTCCAACTCATGGGGCGAGCGTATCGCAGTCGCTGTCGTGGTTCTCAGTGGCTGCGCGCGCATACTGGCAGACGTGAAGACGCGTTATGCGCCCCTGGGAGACCCGGCGATCCTCTTCGCGCACCGGGGGGCGAAAACCATGGAGAGGGAGAACACGCTTGCCGCGTTCAGTCGCGCCGCGCAGCTCGGCGCGACCGGACTCGAGAGCGATGCCTGGCTGAGCCGCGACGGCCAGGTCGTGTTGGACCACGACGGTTGCCACCGAAGGTTCCCCCGAAAGTGGATCAGAGACACCGCCAGAGCCGATTTGGCCGCACACATCCCCACCCTGGGCGAGTTCTACGACTGTGTGGGCACTGACCTTCCGCTGAGCCTCGACCTGAAGGACCCGGCAGCTTTCACTCCGACCGTTTCCACAGCTCGGGAGTTCGGCGCGCAGCAGCGGTTGTGGATCTGCCACTCTGACCTTGAACTGTTGTCGCAGTGGCGCCGAGCCGCTCCTGACGTGCGCCTCGTCAACTCGACCGCCACCAGACGGCTGCCGCACGGCCCCGAACGTCGCGCCGCCGAACTCAGTTCCGCGGGCGTCGACGCAGTCAACCTGCGCCAAGGTGAATGGACCGCTGGACTGGTTGTGCTCTTCCACCGGTTCAAGGTGCTCGCCTTTGCTTGGGACGCACAGCACGAACGCCAGCTGGCGTCGCTCATCGACATGGGAGTCGACGCGGTCTACAGCGACGACGTGGAGCGAATGGTGGCAGTGGCGGCAACTTTCGCCTGAACGGCACCGTGCCCGCTCACCTGAAGCCTGGGGTCACAAGAAGCCTGGGGTCACCTGAAGCCCGGGTCACCAAGAAACCTCGGGTCACAAGAAACCTATGTCTCCGAGGGGCCAGAGCTTGATGAAGGCCCGACCGACGATCGAGTCGATGTCGATCGGGCCGAAGACACGGGAATCAGTGCTGCCCTCGCGGTTGTCGCCCATCACGAACACCATCCCCTCCGGCACGAGGCAGCGGTCTGCCGCGGGCGGATTGTTGGCGCAGTTAAGCAACTGCCCGTTGGCGAACGTCAGGTTGCTGCCCACGTACGGCTCGGTTTGCAACTCACCGTCGATAAGGACCTGGCCAGCGGCGAATGAGATGGTCTCGCCGGGCAGGGCGATGACCCGCTTGATGAAATCGTTGATCACACCGGGCGCATTGTCGGGCTTGGAGAAGACGATCACGTCGCCGCGCCCGACCTCGCCGAAGCGGTAGCTGAGCTTATTGACCATCACCCGGTCATCCTCATGGAGCGTGTCTGCCATGGAACTCGACGGAATGTAGTAGGCCTGTACCAGGAACGTCCGGATCAACAACGCCAGAGCCAGCGCGAAGCCGGCCACGACAACCCATTCGACCATTGTTCGAGCAAGCTGAGGTGGGGGCTGGGCCTCGCCCGGCAGCGCCTGCGTCCCGTCGGCATCGTGACCATCGTCGAGCTCGGCCCAGCGCGGGTCAGAGGAGTCGTCGGACAGCCCGCTCAATGTTGGTACGTCGTCGGCGCCGGTGCGCCCGGCTGCTGACGTGGGCGGAACCCCGAAGTCACTCACAACCCACGACGATACCGCCGTGCTGAACCGAAGCCGTGGGACCGCCTCGAAGCGGCAGCCCTCAGCGGTAGCGCTCCAAGACCCGGTTCGCGGCCTCAGAAACGAGATCGGGCGACAACGGCGCGTCGATCGCGACGATCTCCGCTGAAGGTCCGAGTCGCAGCATCAGGCGCTCCAGCCAGCCGACGGACGACACGGCCATGCTGACAGTCGAGTAGCTGGCCTCGTCGGTCTTTGCCGACTCCGTCGGGTACTGCTCGGCAACCCAGGCACTGTCAGGGTGCAGGCGCAGCACCACCCGCGGATCGTTCTCGCCGGGGGTGAAGGTCCCCGCCGGGTCGGTCGGCCGCTGCTCGACAACGTCGCCGGTGAGTCGGACTGAACGGATCCGGTCCACGCGGAACACCCGTTGCGCTCCGGCCCGCTGACACCAGGCGTCGAGGTACCAGTTGCCGTTGTCGCTGAACACCCTCGACGGCTCGACGATGCGTTGAGTGAGCTCGTCGCGCCCGTAGGTGTAGTACTCGATGTCGACCTGCTCTTGTCGGCTGACAGCCGACCTCAGAGGCACCAGCGTCTCGCGGCCGGCATCGCCGAGCCGCACCTCCACAGCCCCCTCGGCCGCCTCGCCCAGCGCCATGGACAGCTTGGTGAGCGCCCGCAGCAGCGGGCCGGCCTCCTCGTCGTCCCCGCCCGCCCAGGATTGATCGCCGAGCAGCGAGTGTGCGGCGGTCAGCAGGCGCGCCCCCTCGCTTCCGGTGAGGCGCAGCGGTCGCGAGAACCAGTCCGCGTAGCTGATCTGCACCTCGTCGTCGGAGATGTCGACCTCGATCATCGAGTCCGGTGTGAACGGATGCACGCCGACGAAGAACACGACCCCGGTGAGGTCTTCAACGAGCTGCGACCTCGGGTAGTCGAAACGGGCGACTATCTCGTCGATGGGAGCGCCCTGCTGCTGAACGACCCAGGGGATCACCGCCAAGAGCCGGGTCATCCGTTCAGCGGCAGTCAGCCTAGGGCTCATGTGAGCGCCTCGAGCCAGTCGACTATGTCGTCTCTGGCCTGTTGCGGCGCCAACACCTCGGCGTGTTCAAGGAAGGTGAGGATGAACGACCGGAAACCTTCGCGGTTGCGCACCTCGAAGGTGACAACCCCAGTCGGAGTTCCGGTTTCGTCGTGCGGCTCGGCATCCTCGCCGAGCAGATGGTGCAGATAGGCGGCCTGGTCTTCATCGACGGCCACCCGCACAGTGACGGGACGTTCATCGCCCAGTTCCCAACCCTTCAGCCTGGTCGGGTCGGTCGGCGTGCCCAGCGGTTGCACGGCGCCGTCGAGCGGTTCGACCGCGCCGCTGATCCGGTCGGTCCGGTAGAGGCGCTGATCGTCACGTCGCCGGTCCCAGCCCGCCAGGTACCAGTGCCCCCGCGAGAACGACAGGCGCCACGGTTCGACCTGGCGCGCAACGCCTCCGTAGCTGAACCCGACCGCCCGACGCTCGGCGGCCGCGGCGATCAGCGTCGCCAGGTTGTCGTTGAAGGGAACATGGCCGACTTCGGCGGCTTCGACGCTGCTTGAAGCGCCACCGAGTTTGTGCAGGCCCGTCTCGCCGCCGTCGAGCCGGACGATGCTGGTTGCGAGGTGCAGCGCCGCCAACTCGTCGGGTTCGAGTCGCAGGTCCCGCCCGGCGTATTCGGAGCGGAGGATCCGGTAACCGTCGATCGGGGGATCGGACCCCGCAATGCTCTCAACCCGCAGCGGTATGCCCATGTTGCGAAGGTCTTCCTTGTCACGCTCGAAGGTCCGTCGAAACGATGCTTTGGCTTGCGGGTAGCCGCCGATCCGTCGGCGCAGCTCCTCCGCGGAGAGGAACCGGTCGGTGTCGAGGAGCGCTGCGGTCAGGTTCAGGAGGCGTTCGAGTTTGTCCATTGGCGCTGGGTTCTGTCTCCTACAACGAAGCGATCAGCTTGTCAACACGGTCGTCTTGGGCTTTGAAGGGGTCTTTGCACAGCACGGTCCGCTGTGCTTGATCGTTCAGCTTCAGGTGTACCCAGTCGACTGTATAGTCTCGCCTCTGCTCCTTGGCCCTGCGGATGAACTCGCCGCGCAGGCGTGCCCGGGTCGTCTCCGGAGGATTCTCGACGGCTTGGGAGATCTGTCTGTCGGTGACTATGCGCTCGACCATCCGGCGTTTCTGCATGCGGTAGTAGAGCCCGCGGTCGCGGTTCACGTCGTGGTACTGGAGGTCGAGCAGAGCCACCTTGGGATCGGACAGTTCGAGCTGCTTGCGGGCCCGGTAGCCCTCGATCAACTTGTACTTGATGACCCAGTCGACCTCTCGGTCCAGCGTCAGCGGGTCGTCCTCGATCGCCGAGAGGCAGTGCTCCCACATTGTGAGCGCGAGTTGCTCCTGCTCGCTGAGATCATGGTGGTCGGCGAAGCGGATGGCTCGTTGCAGGTACTCGCTCTGGATGTCGAGGGCGGAGACCTCCCGCCCGTTGGCGAGGCGGATGCGTCGCCGACAGGTCATGTCGTGGCTGATCTCGCGGATGGCGCGGATGGGGTTCTCGAGTGTCATGGCGCGCAGCACCACATTGGGCTCCTCTAGCATCCGCAGCATCAACGAGGCGGCCCCGACCTTCAAGAAGGTGGTGTACTCGCTCATGTTCGAGTCGCCCACGATCACGTGCAGCCGACGGTACCGCTCAGCGTCTGCGTGCGGTTCGTCGCGGGTGTTGATGATCGGCCGCGAGCGGGTGGTCGCGGAGGACACCCCCTCCCAGATGTGCTCGGCCCGCTGGCTCACGCAGTACCTCGCACCCCGCGCGGTCTGGAGGATCTTGCCTGCTCCGGCATAGATCTGGCGGCTCACCAGAAACGGGATCAGCACCTCGCTGTAGGCGGTCAGGTCGTCGCTGCGGGTGATGCAGTAGTTCTCGTGACAGCCGTAACTGTTGCCAGCAGAGTCGGTGTTGTTCTTGAACAGATAGATGTCACCGTGGATGCCCTCTTCAGACAGCCGTTCCTCGGCGCTCATCAGGAGCTGCTCCAGGATGCGCTCCCCGGCCTTGTCGTGGGCGGTCAGGTCGCGGACCGAGTCGCACTCGGGGGTGGCGTATTCGGGATGGCTGCCGACGTCGAGGTACAGGCGCGCCCCGTTCCCTAAGAAGACATTGCTCGAGCGTCCCCAGGACACGACCCGCCGGAACAGGTAGCGCGCCACCTCGTCGGGGCTGAGGCGCCGCTGGCCGCGCAGTGTGCAGGTCACGCCGTACTCGTTCTCGATCCCAAAGATGCGGCGCTGCACTCCGAACAACCTAGACCCCGGCTTGCGCCAGCGGCAGGTCAGTGCTCGACAAGGCTCGCCACCTCCGCATCGTCAAGCCGGCGGAAGGCCCTTCGCCCGGTGTCTCGCTGGAGCACCGCGATCTCCAGTTCGGCGGGACCCAGGGCTCGGTCGGGACCGCTGAGCGCCGAGACGGCACGGCGCAGGCCGTCGGCGAGCTCCGGTGCCTCGGCGAGTTCGCCGAAGCGGTCCGAGATGGCCTCGGTCTCGCCGCCGAGCACCACCGACATATCCTCGTCCACCACTGTTCCGTCGTAGAGGATGTGGAACAGCTGGTCACCGCCGCCGTCGTCCTCGTCTATCTCGGCCACGAGGATCTCCACCTCCATCGGTTTCATCTCGTGAGTGAAGATCTGGCCGAGGATCTGGGCGTACTGGTTGGCGAGGCTGCGCGCATCGACGTCGCCGCGGCTGAACGCGTATCCCTTCAGGTCTGCGTGGCGCACGCCAGCTATCCGCAGCTGGTCGAACTCGTTGTACTTGCCGACCCCGGCGAAGGCGATCCGATCGTAGATCTCGCTGACCTTGCGCAGCGTCGAGGACTTGTTCTCGGCACAGATGGCAATACCGTCGACGAAGCAGAAGGCGATGAGGCTGCGGCCGCGGGCGATGCCCTTGCGCGCGTAGTCGGCACGGTCCTTCATGATCTGTTCGGGGGCCACATAGAAGGGCATGTTCATGACGGGTCCCTCACTGCGCTCGGCGACGCGCGATCAGCGCGTCGGTACGTTCGGCCAGTTCGTCATCGTCGAGGCGCCGATAACCCTGCGCGGTGATCGTGGCGACCATCGGATAGATGCCCCGGATCGGATCGGGGCCCCCTGTCGCGGAGTCTTCGTCGGCAGCCTCGAAGAGCGCGGCGATGGCCAGGTCGGTCACGGCGCCTGAGTCCATTTCGGCTCGATACCCCAACTTCAACACGGTTCCTGCGTGAAGGCTGCCCGAGCCTGTGCAGGCATGCTCGGCCTCCTCGTAGCGTCCGCCGGTCACGTCATACTCGAACAGGCGCCCCTCGTTGAGTTTCACGTCGTAGCCAGCGAAGATCGGAACGACCACCAGTCCCTGCATCGCTGCGGGCAGGTTTTGGCGGACCATCTGCCCGAGTTGGTTGGCCTTGCCCTCAAGGCTCAACGCCTCACCCTCGACCTTCTCATAATGTTCCAGCTGCAGCTGGAACAGCCGCACCATCTCGACGGCCGGGCCCGCTGCGCCGGCGATGGCGACTCCGCTGTGCCGGTCGGCCGCAAAGACCTTCTCGATGCTGCGATGGCTGATCAGGTTCCCCGAGGTGGCCCGGCGATCACCTGCGAGCAGCACACCGTCGGTGTAGCGCAGCGCAACACAGGTGGTGCCGTGCCGATAGTCCACAGCTGGGATCTTGGCATCCGCGCAGGAGCCTCCGGTCGAAGCCTGGTTCTCGAAGCCGCTCCGCCTCAGCAGTTCCGCGAAGTTGGGGCCGGGATCGTCGGGTGGTCGAAACAGCGGCAGGTTCACCTTGCGCTGCTCCAGTTCGTCGAGACCCCGAATCGCCTGCTGGGCTGCGTCGCAGAGCTTGGACGCCTCACTGGCCGCCCTTTTGGATGTAGCTCTTCACGAAGTCCTCGGCATTGGACTCGAGCACCTCGTCTATCTCGTTGAGAAGGTCGTCGAGCTCCGCCTTGATCTCCTCGCTCCGTTCGGTCGCGGCGGGTGATGCCTGCTCGGCAGGTTCGCGTTCGACCGGCGCAGGCTTGCGCCTCTGTTCGCGTTCAGCCATTCACATCTCCCTTCATCAGGACCCCAACCGCCGGAGGAGCTCCGTGGCTGAGTCGCAGTCTTCGAACAAGCTACCCACATGGGCCTCGGTACCGCGCAACGGTTCCATCATCGGCACCCTGCGGAGGGCGTCTGAGCCCACGTCGAAGACGAGCGAGTCCCAGTTGGCGGCCACCACAGCAGCGGAGAACTGCTGGAGGCAGCGGCCGCGGAAATAGGCGCGGGTGTCGACCGGCGGTTCGCTCATCGCCGTGACCGCCTGGGAGTCATCGACGATCGTCTCCAAACCGACCCGCGCGGCCAGGGAGCGCTCCGGGCGCATGTCGTGGTACTGGATGTCGAGCGCCCGCAGCCGGGGATTCCCCCAGTCGAGCCCGTGGCGTTCCCGGTAACCCTCGATGAGACGGTACTTTGCGACCCAGTCCAGTTGCGATGCGAGGCTCATGGGGTCGACTTCGAGACCTGCGAGCACGGACTCCCAGCGGTCGAGGACCTCCGTGGCGACCGTTCCACCAAGATTGTCCGAACCGTTGGTCTCCACGTACTTGCGGCACTGTCCATGGAGTTCCCATTGGATCTCCAGCGCGGTCGCGGTCTTGCCGTTGACCAACTCGAGGGGCGTAGAGAGGGTTGGATCGTGAGACACCGCGCGGATCGCGGCCACCGGAGCAGCGAAGAGGAACTCACGGCCGAAAGCGTCGTCTTCAATCAGGGCCAGCACCAGGGCGGTGGTACCGACCTTGAGGAACGTCGACACCTGTGAGGGGTTCGAGTCGCCCACGATCACATGGAGTCGACGGTACTTGCGGGCATCAGCGTGGGGCTCATCGCGGGTGTTGATGATCGGGCGCTTCAAGGTGGTCTCCAGGCCGACCTCCTCCTCGAAGAAGTCGGCGCGCTGGGTGAGTTGGTAGGGCACTTCGTCGGTGCTCTGGCCGGGCGCCTCGGAACCGACCTTGCCCGCTCCAGTGAAGATCTGCCGGGTTGTGAAATGGCTGGTGCAGCCGCTCACGATGCGCCCGAAGGGGGTTGCCCGGTCGACCAGATAGTTCTCATGGCAGCCGTAGCTGTTGCCCTTCCCGTCGCTGTTGTTCTTGTAGAGCACGATCTCCTGGTCGGGTGGCAGGATCGCCTTGGCCGCGGCCATCGAGCGTTGGGCGATCAACTCGGCGGCCCGGTCATACAGGACCGCACTGCGGGCGTCTGCACATTCGGGTGTGGAGATCTCGGGGTGGGCATGGTCGACGTAGTAGCGGGCGCCGTTGGTCAGCACCGCGTTGACAAGGTGGGTCTCGACGTCGGGAGGCATTGAGGCGGTCGAGGCGCAGCCCCTGGCATCTAGACCCGGCGTCTCATCGGTGAAGTCCCAGTGGACTGTGTCGCTGCCGCCTTCGCTGCGGTATCCCGCGTCGCGGAGGTAGGCGTTGATGAGCACCGAGGAGGCCGCGATCGGGTTGGGGTCGCCGCTGCAGCGGTGGACTATCCCGTATTCGGTCTCGATGCCGATGGTCTTTGGTATCGACATTGAGCCGACCCTACCGGTCCCGCCTCCTATTCGGCCCGCTGGCAGGCACAGCCCCGCTGGCCGGCACAGCCCCGCTGGTCAACACAGCCCCGCTGGCCGGCACAGCCCCGCTCGTCAACATAGCAACGACGGTACCTGGTCCCGAGCGCGGCGAGGACCTCGTGGGGGATCGTGCCGGCCCGCTGCGCGACCTCGTCGATCGGGGCCCTGTCGCCGATCAGTTCGACCTCGGCGCCGCATCGGAGCTCCGACTCGGCGACAGCGCTGACGTCGAGTGTGATCAGGTCCATGGAGACGCGGCCGACGACCGGCACCGGCACTGAGCCGAGGTAGGCGACCCCGGCATTGGAGGCGGCACGAAAGTAGCCGTCCGCGTAGCCGACCGGGACCGTGGCGACCCGGCCGGGCCGGTCGAAGCTGCGGGTGGCGCCGTAGCCGACGGCATCGCCGGGGCCCACACTGCGGACCTGCAGGATAGGCGCTGTGACTGAGACCACCTGACGCATCGGGTTGCCGCTGCCGGCGCAGGGGTTGCCGCCGTAGAGCGCGACCCCGGGACGGGCGAGGTCGAAGTGGTAGGCCGGACCCAGAAAGATCCCGGCCGAGTTGGCCAGCGACGCGGTGCCCGTCGACAGGCACCTGCGGTGAGCCTCGAACCGTCTCAACTGCTGTGCGCTCTGGGGGCTGTCGGCGATGTCTGCCGACGCGAGGTGACTCATCACATGCACCACCTCGAGCGGGTCGAGCCGCCAGGGTTCGTCGAGCAGCACCGCCGTCTCGTTTGCGCCGAGGCCGGTCCGGTTCATGCCGGTGTCGAGGTGGATCGTCGCTCGCAGCTTCTGCTGACGCTGCTTCGCGGCACCGGCCCAGCGGTCGATCTGTTCGAGGCTGTTGAGCACCGGGATCACCGAGAGCTCGATCAAGTCGTCGGTCGTGCCATCCAGCGCGCCGCTGAGCACCTGGATCTCAATGTCTTCGAGAGCTTGACGGTCTCCTGGAAAGCGACGGCCTTGCGGAGCGTGGCGGTCTCCCAGAGCTTGACGCAACTGTTCGGCCTCGGCGAGCTGTGCGACGAAGAAACGGCGGCAACCCTGTTCTGTGAGCGCTCTCGACACCTCGACGGCGCCCAGGCCGTAGCCGTCGGCTTTCACCACCGCCGCGGCCTCGACTCCGTTGAGCTGCTCGCAGATGACCCGGTAGTTGGTCTTGAGTCTCCCGAGGTCGATGGTGAGGTTCACGGGAATATGCCGCGCAGCCGGTAGACCTTCTGCAGCAGGGTCGCAGCCTCGATGTAGGCGGCACGTCGCCAACTGCACCCCTGTACTTTGCGGACTGCCCCGACGCGGTCCGAGGCATCCCAGATGGCGTCGCGGAGGCGGGAGTCTATGTCGTGGGCCGTCCAGCGGCTGCTCGTCTTGTTCTGGACCCACTCGTAGTAGGAGACGACCACCCCGCCGGCGTTGGCGAGGATGTCTGGAATCACGTTCACACCGGCTTGCTCGAGAAGGTCTGAGGCCTCGTTGGTCACGGGGCCGTTGGCCGCCTCCACGATGGTGCGGGCGCGGATGCTTCCGACGTTGTCAGTGGTGATCTGCGATTCCAGCGCGGCGGGAACCAGGACATCGACATCGAGTGCGAAGAACTCCTCGCTGGAGATCGTGTCGCATTCGGTGAATCCCGCGATTGTGCGGTGACGCGATGCGTGGTGCATCAGCGCTGCGACGTCGAGCCCCTCGGGGTGGTAGACCGCGCCGCTCTTGTCGGCTACGGCGACGACGTCCATGTTGAGCTCGGCAAGCGCCTCGGCCGCGTGCGACCCGACATTGCCGAATCCCTGGATGGCAGCGCTCTGGTGGCGCAGGGAGCGGTCGAGCTGGCCGTAGAGGTGGCGCAGCGCGTAGGCCGCGCCGCGCCCGGTCGCGGCCTCGCGGCCGAGGCTCCCTCCCAACTCCACAGGCTTGCCCGTCACCACGCGGCGGGCGTTCTGCCTCTCGCCCGGGCCGCGCGAGTTGAGGTAGGTGTCCATCATCCAGCCCATGGTCTGGGCGTCGGTTCCCATGTCGGGGGCGGGGATGTCGAACTCGGGACCGATGTTCTCGCCGAGCGCGTGGGTGAAGCGCCTGACCACCCTCTCAAGTTCAGCGTGGCTGAATCTCTTCGGGTCGATGGAGACGCCGCCCTTGGCCCCGCCGAAAGGCAGATTGAGCAGCGCGCACTTGAAGGTCATCCAGGTGGCGAGCGCCCGCGACTCGTTGAGGTCCATGCCCTGATGGAATCGCATTCCTCCTTTGAATGGCCCGAGCACGTTGTTGTGCTGGATGCGGTACCCCTGAAGAACCACATGTTCGCCGTCGTCACGCTCGATCGGGAAGTTGACGATGAGCTCGTTCATCGGCCGCAGCAGGACGCGACGAACCTTCTGGTCCATGTCGATCGCCGTGGCAGCATCCTCGACGTTTGCCGTCGCCTCCCGGTAGAGGCGGGTTGAACTCGCGGAGACGGTCACGCACTTCCCTTCTGTTCGGGTCCTTGGCTGTCGGACGGGGTTACAGGTACTGCCCCGGCGTCACCGAGTCGATCGACTTGCCGCCCGTGCTCACTTCATTGGAGTGGGCCAGCGTGCGCACATAGACGATCGGCTCGCCCTTCTTGCCGGAGATCTTGGCCCAGTCGTCGGGGTTGGTGGTGTTGGGGAGGTCCTCATGCTCCCTGAACTCCTGGCGGATCGAGGCCAACAGGTCTTCTGTGCGGACTCCGCGGGTGCCGCCGGAGATCTCCCGCTTGATGGCGAGCTTCTTGGCTCGACGCACCACGTTCTCGATCATCGCCCCAGAGGAGAAGTCCTTGAAGTACATGACCTCCTTGTCGCCGTTCTGGTAGGTGACCTCCAAGAACCGGTTCTCGGCGTCGGTATTGTACATCTCGCGCACCGTCTCCTCGATCATGGCCTGGATCGCCTTGTCGATCTCGCCCCCGCCCCGGGCCTCGATCGCAGCCTCGTCGATGGGCACATCGGCTGTGAGGTACCGCGAGAAGATCGGCACTGCGGCCTCGGCGTCGGGGCGTTCGATCTTGATCTTCACGTCGAGGCGTCCGGGACGCAGGATCGCAGGGTCGATCAGGTCCTCGCGGTTCGACGCGCCGATCACGATCACGTTGCGCAGAGCCTCCACGCCGTCGATCTCGGCAAGCAGCTGGGGAACGATTGTGGACTCGATGTCGGAGCTGATACCGCTGCCGCGGGTTCGGAACAGCGACTCCATCTCGTCGAAGAAGACGATCACCGGCCAGCCCTGTTCGCTCTTCTCTCGGGCACGTTGGAACACCAGCCGGATCTGGCGCTCGGTCTCGCCCACGTACTTGTTGAGCAGTTCGGGGCCCTTGATGTTCAAGAAGAAGCTGCGTGCCTCGCTGTCGCCGGACACTTCAGCGACCTTGGTGGCCAGACTGTTGGCGACCGCTTTGGCGATCAGCGTCTTGCCGCAGCCGGGAGGGCCGTAGAGCAGTATCCCCTTGGGGGCCGGGAGGTCGTAGTCCGCGAACAGCGCGGCGTGGACGAACGGCAACTCGACCGCGTCGGTGATCTCCTCGATCTGCGCGTCGAGCCCGCCGACGTCCGCGTAGGACACGTCTGGCACCTCTTCGAGGATCAGATTCTCAACTTCGGGCCGGGGCAGCCGTTCCAGCACGATGCCGGCGCGAGGATCGATGAGGAGGGTGTCGCCGCTGCGCAGCGGCGCTTGGCGGACCGCGTCGCCCAACTCGACCACACGCTCCTCATCGGCGCGTCCGATTATCAACGCTCGCGTGTCGCCGTCGAGCAGTTCCTTGAGGATGGCCACCTCGCCTGAACGGTCGGGCCCGCATGCGAGGACCACGTTGAGCGACTCGTTGAGCACTACTTCTTGACCTCGGGCCAGTTCCCCTGAGAGTTCTGGCTTCACCGCCACCCGCATCTTGCGGCCACCGGCATGCACATCTACGGTGCCGTCGTCGTTGACGTTGAGCACGGTCCCGTAACCCGACGGCGGCTGGCTCAACTTGGAGACTTCGTCGCGCAGCTTGGCGATGTGCTCGCGGGCCTCGCGCAGCGTGTAGGCGAGCTTCTCGTTGTGCGACACGGCTGCTTCGAGCTGTGAGCGGGTCTTCTTCAGACGCGCCTCGAGCCCGGCGACCAGATCGTGCCGCGCCCGCGAGCCGGAGGCATCGAGCGGGTAGGCGTCGGGCCCGCGGCTGTGGGTTGCCTCTCGGAGCTGCCGCCGCAGTTCGGTGAGTTCGTCCTCGAGTTCGGCCAAGCGCATCCGGAGTCGATTGGTCTCAGCCTCCGGCTCTGAGTTCTCCACGCTTCCTCCTGGTTCGCCTCGGCGCCACCCTAGACGCTGGTGCGGCGCTCGTGCGGTTGCATCTGCGCCAGTCGACGGGAGCACTGTCGCCCCGCCTCGAAAAAATACTGCAGATCCGGGTCGAAGGCGGGGCATTGGGCCGATATGCTCTGTCCAGTGAAACTCACCAGCGCGGGTTGCACCCGCGTCTACACACGAGGTCGCGACGAGTAATGAAGGTTTGGATCGATCAGGATCTGTGCACTGGAGACGGTCTTTGTGAAGAGATCGCACCCGACGTCTTCACGCTTCTAGACGACGGTCTCGCCTACGTCAGGGAAGGCGACACGATCTTCTCAGACCCCGGTGGCCCCGACGGTCTTGCTGTGGTTCCAGCGGGCCAGGAGGAGGCGACCATCGAGTCCGCCGAGGAGTGCCCCGGCGAGTGCATATTCATCGAGGTCTGATTTTCATCGAGGTCTGATTTTCGCTGCTCGACTCCTCAGCGGGGGTTCTGCTCGCTCAGGAGTCTGGCGCTGGTCAAGAACCCGGTGTGGGCGACCATGCGATGGTCGGGCCGCACGGCCCGGTCCTCGACATGCCAGCCGCGGTTGAGCACCTCCATCGTCTGGGCCAAACCGAACCGTGACCGCTCGAGGCAGGCGCGCAACTGCGCGACCTGCATCATGCTCGGCGTGTAGGCCACGAAGATCCCGCCCGGACGCAACGCCTCCTGTGCGTGGGGCACCACCTGCCATGGTTCGGGAAGGTCGAGGACCACACGGTCGAGGCCTGTTTCGCTGATGCCCTCATAGACGTCGCGGACGCTGGTGTCGTAGCGGTCGAGCACGCCGGGCCCGAGGAATCGGCTGACGTTGGTGATTGCTCGGTGGCGGAAGTCCTCACGGATCTCGTAACCGGTGATGTGGGCGCCCGCGCGCAGCATCGCGGTGGACAGTGCTCCGCTCCCCAGGCCCGACTCCAGCACGCGGGCACCAGCAAACACGTCGGCCAGGATCAGGATCGGGCCGATGTCCTTGGGATAGATGACCTGCGCGCCGCGCGGCATCTTCAACACGAAGTCGGTGATCGTCGGTCTGAGCGCTATGAAGCTCATCCCCCTCGTCGACCGGAAGCGGCCGCCCTCGTCGGAACCGATGAGCTGATCGTGGCTCAGTACTCCGCTGTGGGAGTGGAACTCCCCTCCGGCCTCGAGGTCGATGAGGTAGCGGCGCTGCTTACGGTCGATCAGCAGCACCGGTTCGCCTGCGGCGAGCGGCCCGCGTGCAGTCACTCGGCGGGCCGCTTCAGCTCGGCTCGACGTGGCGCACAACGAGCGTCTCGCCCGGTGCCAGCTGCTCGGAGAACTTCACTGGCAGGTCTCCCTTTTTCAGGACTCGCAGCAGCCATCGCCCCACGAGGCGAGCGACGAAGACCGTCGTCCAGAAGCGGGAGCCGCCGAGCAGACCTTTGCGAAAGCTCTTGACCGCGACGGTCTCCAACAGAGTGCTCAAACCGAATCGGCCCACGGGATCAGATCCTTCGGATCTCAACTACCGTCGAGCGGGCGGTTCCGACCCGCCGCCCCAGAAAGTAGGCGATAACGAGCAGCACGACCCCGGCGCCGACTGCCGCGGGCAGCAGGCGCCGGGCGCTGTCTGCGGCTTTCTGCTCGACTTGCCCGACCACCGAACGCAGGGTGGCGTCGATGTCGTCGCGAGTGATCTTGTCTTGCGACGCGGCTGCATCTGACATCAGAGTGTCCTCTTTCGTATCTGTCGAACCAGTGCCGCAAGGATCACGATCAAGCCGAGCAGGGTGATCCCGTGAGGCACCCAACTCAGGTTGCCGCTGAAGACGGTCCCGGTTTCTTCTTGCAGCACCCTCAATGTCGCGATGGTCAGCGAGATCCCGGCGACCATCAACAGAGTGGAACCGAGTACGCCGAAGGCGATCCATCGGGGGATGGGTCGAAGCGGTTCAAGGAGTTCCTGGCGCGCGTACTCCTTGACAAGATCGTAGAAGTCGCCCGGTCCCAATCGTTGTGCCATCGGTGCGTAGCCTACGCGCCGCAACCACATCCTGAAACCACACCCCCGTTTCGCCTCTCTCAGACCGCCCACGCGCCGCCCGCAGCGCCGGCAACACCAGCGACGCCTCCACGCTGCCGGCGGTGCTCGACGATCTCGCCAGAAGGTTCGCGGTCGGGAGGATCTGCGTGGTCGCTGACCGGGGCCTCATCTCAGCGGCCAACGTCGCCGCAGTGGCCGCCGCCGGGTTCGACCAGGTGCTCGCGACCAGGCTGCGCCGCGACCGCACCACCGCGCAGGCCCTCGAAACCCTCACCCCGACCTAAAACGCGAAGCCACACATAACGAGGGAAGTCTCCTTCCCACGGCGCACCTGTCGAACCATCACGTATTGCAGCGCGCAACCAGCGAGTGACGAGTTCTGCGTCGTCCTTATATTCTCGCGGGCAGATTGAGGCATCGCCGCGCGGCTTGGGCGGTCCAGCGAATGAGGGCGTGTCCTTAGCAGGCTCGTCGATTCCGCGGCCGGGAGCGATCTGCCGGGCAGCGTCAGAAATCCGCTTCAGTAGGGCGCGCAGCTGATCGATCCTCTCCGGATCGATGTCGGCGTCGGAGTCGGGCCAGTCGGTCACCCGTGCTCTGGGATACGGATCGTCTCTCAACCAGCGGTCCACTCGGATCCGGCGCGTGGCGATTGCGACGATCCCCCAGCGGCCGTCGGGCAACTCCTGTGACCCGACGATACGAGCGACGACCCCCACCTCAGAGCGCAGGTCGTCTCCGCCGACTTCGCGTCCCCGTTCGATCATGGTGGTCCCGAACTCGGGCTCATCGAGTGCTGCCACGTGGCGTGCAAGCGCCCGGTAGCGCTCCTCAAATATATGCAGTGGCACCACGGCACTCGGCAGAACCGTCTGTTCAAGGGGGAACATCGGCATTTCGAGCACGTTCAGCCCACTGTGTCGGAAGCGGGCGCCACCGCGAGCGGGCTGATGGCGTCGAGTTCGGGCCCGTATCCGTAGGGATAGCGCGCGACCGCCTCGAGGAGGTTCGTCTGGATGGTGTTGCATGGCCCGAGCGCACCGGGCGCGGCGGGGTCCGCGTTGGCGACCTGCACGAAGGTGATCGCCTCGCCGTTGTCAGCGACCATCTCTCCGACCAGCGCGGTGACCTGTCCGCGGTCTGCGCTGATGACGCGCATCGCCGGCCCGTCGGAAGGCGCGCACGGCGCCAACGCGCCCTCGCCGATGTCGTGGAGCGCCGCGTCGACGATCCCACCGGCGCTCCGCTGCTCGAGGATCGCCATCAGCAGGTCGCAGGTGACGCGGTTCGCGCTGGACAGGCCTGAGCCGTCGAGGGGGAGGCTGCCCTCTACGGGAAGTCCCCGCTCAACGAGAGTGACGAGCATCCCGAAGGCGGCATCGTTGGAGGCCGACGACAGGCCGTTGACGCGGCCCACCTCCTTGAACAGCATCTCCGCGGTGGTTCCGTCGATCAGCGCCCGCTGTGCGATCTCGGCGATCGGGGGAGACTCGATCGAGGCGAGCAGTTGCTGTTGTGCTGAGGGGGGTTGTTCCCCGGTGGTCGCTGGAGCGCCCAAGGCGATCCCGCGCCGGACCAGCAGGTCGCTCAGTGTCGCCGCGGCCATCGCCGCCGGATCTTCTGACCGGGTGACCGTTGCGGTCTCACTGTCCCAGATGAACCCGTCGTTGACCAACAGGCCCGACAACGGACCCACCACGTTGTCGGCGTTGTCGGTCTCGCTCCAGACAGTGCCCACATAGTCGGTTTCGCTGGGCGAGAAGCGGAACTCGTCGCCCACCACGCCCCCAGCGATCTCCGATATGCCTCTGCGGCGCAGCTCGGCGGCCAGGTTCGCAGCCAGCTGGTCCAGGCTCGTTGCCGCTCTCTGATCGCTGAAGCGGGTCAGGTACTGGTCGGTGGACAGCACCGGGTCTCCGCCGCCGACCAGCCAGATGTCGCCCTCGAGGATGCCGTCTGAGACCTCGTTCGCCGAGTTTCCGACGACCTTGGTCACAAACGTGGTGTCTTCGCCGAGGCCCTCGACCGCGGCGATGGTCACGAGTCGCTGGAGCTCAGCGGGGACCAGCCGGAGCGTCGGCGCCTCGACGGCGATCTCGATGCCGTTGCGGTGAACCCGCAGACAGCGCGCGGCAGCAACCTCCGGGGGATCCAGGATGCTCATCAGGGCCGCCTCGAATTCTCGGTTCGAGGTGGGACGCCTGAGCCATTCCGGAGCCCGTCTGGCATTGATGATCGGGGTGGTGAGCGAATCGTCCGCCCCGGTCGCGACGGCATCGCCGGGGTCAGCGGAGCGGCTGGCGCGCTCGGCGAGAACGCCGGCGGCGATGACCACGGCCAGCAACAGCACGGGAAGAATCAAGCGACGCATCTAACCGGAAGGCTAGGCGGTCGCAGTGCCGGTTGGTGACGACGGCCCGCTCAGGCGGTGCTCGGTTCGAGGGCGGCCCGAAACAGGTTCCTGACATGCTGCAGGCGTGCGTTCAGCGCCTCGTCGCCGAGCGGGTCCCGCCTGAGCAGGTCGGCAATGAACGGGGCGTCGCTGAAATACGACAGGAGCGCCCCATAACCGGTGATGAGGAGTTGTTCGGCGTCGTGGCGGCGGAACCTGCCTGCGTCCATCTCCCGCTCGAAGTACGCAGCGGCGCGCTCGAACAGCGGCTTGAGGGCCAAGCCGAGCTCGATATGGCCTGTGCCCCCCTCTGCCAACGCCTCGCGGCGCACGATCCTGACAAAATCCGGGTTGTGCATGAAAAACTCGAAGCCGGCGGTGAGCACGAAGTCGACCAGTTCCCAACCGTCGGCGGAGGTCTGGGAGATCGCGCTCTCCACCCGGTCGTGCCATTCGGCCAGCGCAAGTTCGAAGACCTCGCGGTACATCGCTTCCTTGGACGGAAAGTAGTGGAGCAGGCTCTGTCTGCGGACACCGACGACCGCGGCGATGTCGTTCAGCGAGGTACCTTCGAAACCCCTCTCGGCGAACAGCCGGCGGGTGGCTCCTATGATTGCCTCGCGTGTCGGCGTCTCCCCCACGCCCTAGAGCGTAGTGCGGCGGCGGTCGTCCTCAGTGCTAGCGTGAGGCGATGGAGATCGTTGCGGCGCTGTTCATCGATGAGATCGACCTCCGCTCGGCACCGGGCCCGGCCACCAGGATCGACCTCAAGGGGATCCAGTTCAGCGCCGCCGCGCCGACGCCCGTGCCTCTGGTCTGGGCCCCCCACCTCGTTGTGATCATCCGCTGCCCCCCAGACGGCAGCGGTCAGGGGGTCCTCGAGGTGACCTACCACCGCGGTGACACTCAGATCGCGCGGAGCGTGCAGCCCTTCGATGTGGCACCGGGAAAGTTCACCTATCGTTTGGTTCGGGCAGAACTGGAGTTCGAGGACTACGGAACGGTCGAGGCGCGCTGTCGGCTGGGGCGGGGCGAGCCGGTCACCGTCCCCTACACGCTTCTGCCGCCAGTCGATCCGACGTAGACGCATGGGCTTGGGAGGAGATATGGACGATTTCGACCGGCGCGCCGTCTCGATCATCAGGGGCATCGCCATGGATGCACCCCATGGCGCGCGTTCGGGCCACCAGGGAACGGCCATGTCGTTGGCGCCGCTCGGCCATGTGCTGTTCAGTCGAATCATGGACTTCGACGCCGAGTACCCACACTGGCCGGATCGGGACCGTTTCGTGCTCTCCGCTGGCCATGCGTCGATCCTGCAGTACGCGTTGCTCCATCTCGCCGGTTTCGATCTCACCGTTGATGATCTGAGGAACTTCCGTCAGTGGGGCTCGGCCACGCCGGGGCATCCTGAGGTCGGTCACACCGCGGGAGTGGAGGTGACCACCGGCCCGCTGGGCCAGGGCATGGGCAATATGGTCGGCATGGCGATCGCCGAGGCCCAACTGCGTGCCACCTACGGTGCCGGGTTGTTCGACCACCACGTCTTTGGGATATGCGGTGACGGAGACTTGAGCGAAGGCGTCAGCCATGAGGTTGCCTCGCTGGCAGGCCATCTGGGGTTGGGGAAGATCGTCCTGTGCTACGACGACAACCGCATCACTATCGACGGGGAGACCGAGCTTGCGTTGAGCGACGATGCCGCGGCCCGTTTCCGTGCCTACGGCTGGGACGTGATCGAGCTCGGCGACGCGGCAGAGGACCTCGACGAACTCGAAGCGGCCGTGCGCAGGGCGATGTCGGTCGAGGACCGTCCCAGCCTCGTCATCGTCCGCACCGTCATCGGTACGCCGGCGCCTGATTCCGCCGATACCCCGGACGCCCACGGTTATGCCATCTTCGCTGAGGAGATCGCCGCCACCAAAGAACTGATGGGGCTGCCCCCGGGCGAGGACTTCTACATCGAACCGTCCGTCGCAGCCCGGTATCGGGAGCTGGGAGTGCGGGGCCGGCACCTCCGCGAGGCGTGGGAGAGACGCGTCGCCGACTTCGACGGTGACAGAGCCGCCTTGGAATCGCAATTGAGCGGTACGGGCCTGCCGGGCTGGGAGGAGTCGCTGCCCGTCTTCGAGGCGGGTGAGTCCATCGCCACCCGCAAGGCATCGAATCTCACCTTGCAGGCGCTGTCGGAGGTCGTTCCCGGACTCTCTGGCGGCGGGGCTGACCTCACCGGCAACACCGGGACTGTGATCAAGGACCACGGTGTCTTCTCGCCGGCGGATCCGACAGGCAGGCAGATCTACTTCGGAGTCCGCGAGCACGGTATGGGCGCAATCGCCAACGGCATGGCACTGCACGGCGGCTCAATCCCCGTCGTCGGGACGTTCCTGGTCTTCGCGGACTACATGCGCGCCGCGGTGCGGCTCGCGGCAATCTCGCAGGCCCACACGATCTTTGTCTGGAGCCACGACTCTGTGGGCGTTGGTGAGGACGGGCCGACCCATCAGCCGGTGGAGCAGGTGGCGTCTCTGCGGGCTGTTCCGGGGCTGCGGATCATCCGCCCCGCCGACGCCAACGAGACCGCCGCGGCGTGGGGGCTGGCCGTCGCCTCGGGTGGGCCGACCGCGCTGATCCTCACCCGCCAGAACGTACCGGTGCTCGGGGCGACGTCGGCAGAAGGCGTTGCCGCCGGCGCCTACGTGCTCGCAGACGCCGACGATGCGGCGATCACGCTGGTCGGGACCGGCAGTGAGGTCTCGGTCTGTCTCGATGCTGCGGAGAGGCTCGCGACCGCCGGGTTCGCCGCGAGGGTCGTGTCGATGCCCTGTTGGGAGCTCTTCGAGCGGATGCCCAGCGATTATCGGGCCCGGGTGATCCCCGACGGCGTGGCGTCGCTCGCCGTTGAGGCCGGGTCTTCGCTGGGATGGCATCGCTGGGTCGACGACGTGGTCGCTATCGACCGTTTCGGTTCTTCTGCACCCGGCGATGTGGTCATGCGCGAGTACGGGATCAACCCCGACAACGTCGCGGCCCGAGCGCAGGACTTGATAACTCGAAGAGCCCCCCAACGACCGCCATCGACAACGGAGGCACCATGACCCGTCTGCAGCAACTGTTCACCGAGCAGGGTCAGAGTCCCTGGCTCGACAACCTTCGGCGCGGCTGGATCACCAGTGGAGAACTGGAGCGCCGGGTCGATCGGGGCGTGCGCGGGCTGACCTCGAACCCGTCGATCTTCACCAACGCGATCCTCGGTTCAGAGGACTACGACGAAGAGTTCTCCGGCGCTGTCGGCGCGGGCTCGGGTGTCGAGGATGCGTATTGGCAACTCGTCACTTCCGACATCCGCGCGGCGCTCGACATTCTTCGGCCCGTGTACGACGAGTCGGACGGCCTCGACGGATACGTCTCGGTCGAGGTCGATCCGAAACTTGCTCGTGACAGCGCCAGAACCTGCGAGGCGGCGCGTCGACTGCACCGGCAGATCAATGCCCCCAACCTCTATGTCAAGATTCCCGGCACTGCTGAGGGCCTCCAACCGATCCGCACGATGATCGCCGAGCACCGCAGCATCAATGTCACCCTGATCTTCTCTCTGGACCGCTACGCCGAGGTCATGGAGAGCTATCTCTGCGGACTCGAGGCGGCGCAGGGCGATCTGAGCGACATTTCGAGCGTGGCGTCGTTCTTCGTGAGCCGGCTGGACACCGAGGTTGACCGGCGCCTCGAGGTCATCGGCACACCGAGCGCCTCCGAGCTCAAGGGCAAAGCCGCGCTCGCCAGTGCGAAGTTGGCCTACGAACTGTTCCAACGAACGTTCTCGGGACCGCGCTGGGAAGCACTGGCGGCGCGCGGAGCACGAGTTCAGCGTCCGCTGTGGGCATCGACCTCAACGAAGAACCCTGATTATCCAGACACGCTGTATGTGGACGGGCTGATCGGGCCCGACACGGTCAATACGCTGCCCGACAGCACGATGGCAGCATTCGAGGACCACGGCACTGTGGCACACACGATCGATGTCGGCACCGACGAGGCACGCGCGCTGCTCGACGAACTGGCCCGGATCGGAGTCGACATCGACGAGGTCGCCGCGCAGCTCGAGGCAGAGGGTGTGGCGTCGTTCGAGAAGAGCTTCGATGAACTGTTGGACGCGCTGAACGCGAAGGTCGATTCGGTCAGCTAGCAACTCCGGCCCAGCGGCCGCCGCGGGACGGGCCCAGCGGACCGGCGCAGCGGGCAACAGAGGTTGAAATCCGCTTCGCCGGGTTTAGACTCGGCTCGGAACCGCAGCAGCCGGCAAGGTCTCGCTGCGGGGTTGGCGCCGCTGACGGAGCGGGCGACAGCCGTTGCGCCGGGCGCTTCCCTATGCAGGCGGCGAAGGAGCAACGGGTGCCGCGACGGCGCTGAACACGGACGCACGCCACCAGCAAGCCCGTGGCGTCCCACACCGCAGGAGAGAACAGTTACCATCATCGAACGGACGGTCCCGACGTGGAGCCAACTCGACAGAATGGTCCAAGCCCACCTCGACGGTCTGTCGACCGAACAGGACCTCGCATACCTGAACGAACACAAAGACTCCTGGGTTGAGAGCCTGTGGCGCCTGCTCGACGATACCGACGGGCGGCTCGCTGCCGCTCGCCGGGAGTTGCGCGGCGCTGAGCGCAGTGTGGTGTCCGCAGACCTCGATGCCGAGTGCTGGCGCATTGATGCCGCCCTGACCGCGCTCGTCGGCCCCGCCGCTGAGCGGGAGCTGTCCGCCCCCTCAGACCAGGCGCCTGCTGGCGACGCCGCTGACGCCTCCGGCGGAACCGTCCAGCTCCAACTGTCGCGCGCCGACGGGCGGATCGTTGCCTGGGCCTCGGGCCATCGGCATCGCCCGGCGGACCACGAATCGGTGCGGGCCCGAATCAAGGCTCTCGGCGGGGTGCCCGCCGACTGGGACCAGCAGGCCACGGTCAAGATCCCCGGAAGCGGCCGGGCCAGCACTGTCTCAGCTCCAATCGAGAAGGTGATCGGTTGGCTGGCGCCGCTCGGACGCACCGCCGCGGACGAGGGCATCGGTACCAGCGTGACTTGGATGGGATACGCCACTGCTGTGGCCATCAGGATGGTCAAGGAAGGTCACTTCGTCCCCCAACTGGTCCAGTCGAAACGTCGGCGCAAGGATCCCAAGAGCGATCACGGAACGTTCCGGATCCGTTGGATGCCGGCCCTCATTGACCCCGACGTGCTGGCCGGTCTGGTTCGGTCGGTGCCAGGGGCTGCCATGTTGGGCAGCCGTGAACAGGAGAAGGAGAAGTTCACGCTCGCGGCCCTGGCCGATCTCACTGATGCCATCGTCGGCTTTGCAGCGGGCCAGTTGGACACTCCAGCGGCACCGCCGGAGATCAACACCCGCAACGACGTCTCAGAGGCGATGGTCGCGAACCTCCGCGGCGACATGTTCCAGGCGCCTACCAAGGTTGGAGCGGAACTGGTCCGTCGACTGAACCAGTGGGCCTTTCCAGTGCTGGGAGCGGCCGGTGTGCGCCTCGTGGTGCAACTCGACCCGCCCGACGATGCCGGCGCCTGGCATGTGGCTGTGCTGTGCGGAGACGAAGAGGGAAACCTGATCCCTGCCGAAGTGGCGATCACGCTGGCGTCGAAGTTGAACTCAAGGGTCATCGTGGCGCAGCTCTCGAGGCTCGAGCGCCTCTTCCCGGAGCTGATGCGTCTGGGCGGCCGTCGCCGCGGAGAGGTCTTCCTGTCCCAGGATGAAGCCTGGAGGCTGATGACCGAGTCCGGTGACCGGCTTCGCTCGGCTGGTTTCGAGGTGAGGGTCCCGCCGCTGCGGCGCCAGAAAGCGGTTGCCTCGCTGCGCCTTACCTCTGAGACTGACGAGACCGTCGTCGGGGCTCAACAACTTGCCAATGTTCGCTGGTCGGCAGTCTTCGACGAGGTGGAACTCAGCGCCGCTGAGATCGCCCAGTTGGCGGCCAAGGCCCGACCACTGGTGAAGTCGCGCGGCCAGTGGGTCGAGCTGGACAAGGCAGACTTGGCCGAGGCGGCGGCAGCCTTGGCTGAAAGGGCTGATAAGACCCGGCTGACCGGCGCTGACATGCTTCGGCATGCTCTCGGGCTGGAGGGCTCTCCGTTGGCGGGCGGCATCAACATCGTGGGTGAGGGCTGGGCCGCCGACCTGTTGCGCAGCGTCAAGAACCTCCCTGAGAACCCGACCACCAGACCCGACGGTTTCACCGGTGAGCTGCGCAGCTATCAAGCCGATGCGCTGGTCTGGCTCGACTTCTTGGACGAAGCGGGCCTGGGAGGGTGCCTGGCACTCGACATGGGCCTCGGCAAGACGCCGACGACACTGGCGAGCCTGGCGTCCTCTGAGGCGGGTACGGGCCTGGTGATCGCTCCCCCGGCGGTTGTCGGCAACTGGGCCAGCGAAGCTCGTGCCTTTGTGCCTCAGGTGAAGGTCTTGGTCCACCATGGCGCCAATCGCTCCAAGGGCGTGGCGCTGCGTGCAGCAGTCCGCGCGGCCGACGTGGTGATAACGACATACGGCACCGCGGTGCGCGACATGGACCAACTCTGCAAATTCAAATGGGGCAAGGTAGTGATCGATGAGGCTCAGGCCATCAAGAACCCCATGGCTGAGACGTCTCAACAGCTTCGTCGCTTGAACGCCGCCAGCCGGCTGGCGCTCACCGGAACGCCGATCGAGAACGGTCTTGGAGACCTCTGGTCCATCATGGACTGGGCAAATCCGAGCCTTCTCGGTCCGCGGGCGCAGTTCATCGCCCAGCTGACACCGGCCCGCAACGGCAACGGACGTGCCCACGGCAGCCGCTCCGAACAGGGAGGCGAAGAGGCGCTCAGAGCCCTCAACGGCATCCTCGTCTACCGGCGGACCAAGGCTGAGCCGGTGATCGCGGCCGAGCTCCCGGACCGGATCGACGAACTTGACCATTGTCCGATGACTCCCGAACAGATCGGGCTCTACCAGGCCGTCATCGACAGTCTGATCGTCAAGACGACTGCCCAGGAACCCGGAAGCCCCGAGCGCAAGGGCGCGGTGCTGGCCGCGATCACTGCGCTCAAGCAGATATGCAATCATCCGCTCAACTACCGGTTCGACGACAAGGGAGTCGAGGGTCGTTCGGGAAAGCTCGCTCGACTCTACGAGATCCTCTCGCATGTCTTCTCGGCCGATGAGAAGGTGCTGGTCTTCACTCACTTCGCAAGCTGGGGCGCGGTGATGGCGGAGCACCTCTCGCAGTGGAGCGGCCACGAGATCTCCTGTTACCACGGTGGGCTGGCCCGCGGCGCGCGGGACCGTCTCGTGGCTGAGTTCCAACAGTCCTCCGGCGCCGGCGCGATGGTTCTGTCGCTCAAGGCCGGGGGCACGGGCTTGAATCTGACCGCTGCCAACCATGTGGTCCTCTATGACCGCTGGTGGAATCCGGCCGTGGAGGACCAGGCGCGGGACCGCGTCTGGCGTATCGGACAGGAGAACACGGTGATCTGCCATCGCCTGGTCTGCCCGGGGACGATCGACGAGCGAGTCGAGGAAGTCGTCGCGGGCAAGCGCCAGATAGCTGATCTGACGTTGCCCAAGTCGAGCTCGATCGGCGACCTCGACGCCGACCAACTGCAAGCGGTGCTCGGGATAGACGACTCGGCTCTGCTCGACGTCGATTCTGATGCGGAGATCGCGTTCGCTGAGGCTGGCCGGTTCGCGGACGCTGGCCGGTTCGCGGAGGCCACCCCGTTCTCCGAGGTCGCCCCGTTCTCCGAGGCCGGCCGGGGTGACGGGATCGCCGAGCCTGGAGGATCCGACAGACAGGTCCCGCCCGGTCCGGCCGAGCCCCGCACCGTTGAACGAGAGGGTCAGAGGCCGTGACCGAGGACTCTGCCAAGGCGCCGCGCAAGCGCTCGCGGTCAAGCTACCGCAAGGGCAATTCGTCGAACGTCAACGCCGGTCGCAAGAATTCACAACCCCGCGGGCGCAAGGCCGCACCCAAGGTTGACCCGGTCGAATTCTGGGGAGACCCCGAGACGCTGCGGATCGCCGACGAGGCAGTGGAGCACTCGGGCGATGCGAGAGCCCTGATCGAGTCTTTGGGGAGACCTCCTGTGCCGGGCCAGGAGACCGCGGCGCAGCGTTGGTTCACCCTCGTCTATGAGCGGGCTGCTTTCCTTGCTGGCGCGCTGGCGGTTGCGGGAGAACTCGACGGGAGCGAGTAGCGTCTCAGGCCATGCCGCATGATGATCTTCTCTGTGTGCCGCTCGACGAGTTGATGGCGGCGGCGCGCCGCACACGCGACGAGGCCCAAGGGAAGATCGTGAGCTATTCGCCCAAGGTGTTCATCCCGCTGACGATGCTGTGTCGTGACAAGTGCGGGTACTGCACTTTCGCGCAGCCCCCGGCACGCCTCGACCAGCCTTACCTGGGCGCTGAGCAGGTCTTGGAGATCGCCCGGCGGGGGGCGGCGGCCGGCTGCCACGAGGCGCTGTTCACGCTCGGCGAACGGCCGGAACGACGCTACCCGGCGGCTCGGGACTGGCTCTTGCGCCACGGCTACGAATCCACAGTCGACTATGTGGTGGCGATGGCGCAGTTGGTCCTCGAGTCGACTGGGCTGTTGCCCCATGCCAACACCGGTGCCATGCACGCCGCTGAACTGGCGAAGCTGCGCACGGTCGCACCGAGCCAGGGCATGATGGTCGAGACCCTGCGGGACGACCTCGAGTGTCATCGAGGTGCACCCGACAAGGATCCGAAGCGCCGGCTCCAGACCCTTGAATGGGCCGGAGAACTGCGTATCCCCTACACGACTGGAATCCTCGTCGGAATCGGCGAGACCCGACAGGACCGGGTCACTGCCCTGGAGGCGATCGCTGCGGCCCACCTTCGCCACGGACATGTCCAAGAGGTGATCGTCCAGAACTTTCTGCCCAAGGCGGGCACCGCCATGCAGCGGGCCGAGCCGTGCGCTCCCGAGGCCCATCTCGAGGCGATCGCGCTGGCTCGGCTGATCCTGCCGCCTGATGTGGCCGTGCAGGCACCGCCGAACCTCACAGAGGACTTCGGCGACCTGCTCGCCGCGGGCGTCAGTGACTGGGGAGGGGTGTCGCCCGTCACCGCCGACCACGTCAACCCGGAACGCCCCTGGCCCGATCTTGAACGGCTGCGCGAGGTCACAGAGGCTGCCGGCCACACGCTGGTGCCGCGCCTGACCGCGCACCCGCGCTACGTCCGCTACCCCAACGCATGGTTCGACCCGGGCCTTCACTTCGCGGTCATGGACCGCAGCGACGCAGAGGGTTACGGGCGCGATGATCCGGGCTCTGTCTGGCCCGAGCGCACCATGGAGAGGGCCAAGGTCGACGATGGCGCAGAATTCGAACTCGTGGGAGAGCTCTCAACCCAGTGGTACGCGGGAGCGGGCGGAGACCCGGCCGTGCTGGTTCCCGCGCCCGGCAATACCGATGGGTTTGCGGTGACCGGCGGCGCTGTGGGCGAGGTCATCGACGGGGTGAGAGCCGGTGAGGATGTGGGGTTCGATGAGATCGTCACGCTCTTCAAGGCTCGCGGTCCCGAGGTGGCTGAGGTGGCACTCCTGGCGGATCAGCTGCGTTCTGAGATCGTCGGCGATGAGGTCACCTGGGTCGCCAACCGCAACATCAACTACACCAACGTATGCACTTTCCGCTGCAAGTTCTGCGGGTTCTCGAAGGGCCCGCTGTCACTGAACCTCAGGGGCAAGCCGTACCTGTTGACGCTCGACGAGATGGCCGAGCGCACCGTCGAGGCAGCGCAGCGGGGCGCCACCGAAGTCTGCCTCCAGGGTGGGATCCATCCCGACTTCGACGGCGACTACTACATCGACGTGGCACGGGCGGTCCATGAAGCGGTGCCGGGGATTCACATCCACGGGTTCACCGCCCTTGAGGTGACCGAGGGCGCCAGACGCAACCGGGAACCCCTGGCGGACTATCTGGTGCGGCTCCGAGACGCCGGCCAACGCTCGCTCCCCGGAACCGCGGCGGAGATCCTGCACGACGACGTGCGCGCGGCGCTCTGCCCGGACAAGATCGACACCGAGGAATGGCTGGAAGCGCACCGCACCGCCCACGCAGTCGGGTTGGCGTCCAACGTGACGATCATGTTCGGCTCGATAGAGCGACCCGAGCACTGGGCCGAGCACATCGTCCGGACGCGGGCGCTGGCTGCAGAGACCGGCGGTTTCACCGAATTCGTCGGCTTGCCGTTCGTCCACATGGCCTCTCCGATCTACCTTCGCCGCGGGGCCAGACGCGGGCCGACATGGCGTGAGGTGCTGTTGATGCACGCGATCGCCCGGATCGCCTACCGGGGTCGAATCGACAACATCCAGGGTTCCTGGGTCAAGCTCGGCTTCAACGCTGTCGGCCAGCTTCTGGCGGCCGGAGTGAACGACCTCGGTGGCACGCTGATGGACGAGAACATCTCCCGTGCAGCCGGCGCCTCCCACGGCACAACGGTGAGCGAGGCTGATTTTCGGGATCTGGTCGAGCCTCTGGGCCGGACCCTGGTGCAACGCAGCACCCTCTACGGGCGGGTTGACCCCGAAACGCTGCCGCTCGCGGCGGCGGTGCCGCGCCAGCGCGCCCCGATCCCGGTAGCGGCCTCAAGCGCTGCGCCTTGAAAGCCGCGCGATCAGGTCGGAGGGCGCGGCCCGCCCGCGGCCTAGCGGCTCATCAGGCGGTCTCGTCGCGTTCGGCGAGCAGGTGCGCGGCCTTGTCGACTGCCCTCCTCGCCCGGGTGATGCGCTTCTCGTGCGCCGGCAGCGCCTCACTGCCAGCGTCGACGGCTTCGCGCAGCGCCGTGATCGCCAGGTCGGCGAGCTCCTCAGAGATCGCCTCGAGCCGGTTGCAGATGTCGTCGAGATCAGAAGTCATCAGCGTCACCGTAGCGCCGCCACCGCGCCACCGTCATCTGTGTCACCGCCGCGCGGCAGCGGGGCTTCGAGGCCCTGGGCGGCTCGCGTTGAGCGTGACAGGCGTTAGCGTCGTGGTGATGGAGGACCCGGACCTTCGAGAGTGGATCAGCCTCGCTGATGCCGACGGTTCCACCTGGCACTTCGACGTGACCTTCCTGACCAGCAACTACGGCTGCGTCTATGGACGCGGCTGCCCCGGGGTGTTGACAGAACCGGCGCCTGAATATGAGCACGGGTGTTGCACCTACGGAGCGCACTTCGTCAGCGAAGCCGACCGCACTGCCGTCGAGTCCCAGATAACCCGCCTCACAGCCGATGAGTGGCAGTTCGCCGCCGAGGCCGCTCAGCTCGGCGGCGCGGTCCACACCGACGATGAAGGAGAAACGGTCACCCGGATGATCGACGATGCCTGCATCATGTTGAACCGCCCGGGTTTCGCCAAAGGCGCCGGCTGCGCGCTCCATCAAGGGGCTGTCGCGCGCGGCGAACGGCCGATGGACTGGAAGCCCGACGTCTGCTGGCAGGTGCCGCTGCGCTACGACGCGCACGTCGAGGCCGGAGGTCACGTCAACCACGTCCTGCGGGAATGGAAACGCCGTGACTGGGGCGAGGGCGGTTCGGAGTTCGCCTGGTGGTGTACCGACGATCCGTTGGCCTTCGCTGAGGACCGGCCGGTCTGGAAGACCCTGCGCAGTGAGATAGTCGAACTCGTCGGCGCAGAACAGTACGAAAGACTGGTTGACTACCTGATGGGCCGTGACGGCGCGAGCGAGGCGCCAAGCAATGGAACTGGAGTGTTCTTGGCTCACCCGCAAGTTCGCCGCCGCCGTGCGAGCGACGGAGAAACGCTTGGGCACGACCGGGAAATGAAAGGCAGTTCGTGAGGAGGTACCTGGGTTCTGTGGTCGGCGGGCAGGACCTCCGGCTGCTGGGCGCCTCGATCGCTATCGGCGTCGTGGTCGCCGCAGTGGTGGCGATGTTCGAGACGCTGACCGAGTCTGTGCTGCTCCACTGGCTGCTGAACCAGTCGCTGGTGGTTCTGGTGACCGCCCCCGCGGTCGGCATCCTTGCCGCGAACGGGCTGCTGCGTTGGCTGGGCCGCGGCGCGAGCGGGTCCACCTCCGACGAGTACATTCGGGCGTTCCACGAACGGCATCCCCGTTTGCCGATCCTCCAGGTGCCAGGCAAGCTGCTCGCCGGCGCGGCCACCATCGGCATGGGTGGTGCGGTGGGAATGGAAGGCCCCTCCATCTACGCAGGGTCTTCGATCGGGCTCTGGATGCACGAGAAGACCGGATCCTTCTTGCGGCGAGACAATGCTCGGCTGCTGCTCACCGCGGGCGCCGCGGCGGGCATCGCGGCGGTGTTCAAGGCACCCGCCACCGGCGTGATCTTCGCCATGGAGGCCCCCTACCGCGATGACGTGACCCCACAGGCTCTGCTGCCCTCGTTGCTGGCCTCGGCGGCGAGTTACGTGACCTTCGTCTCCATCGTGGGAACCGCGCCCGTTGTTCCTTTCCTGGCTGACAGCAGCGTTGCGTTCGGGTCGGGCATCGATGCGGAGGCCGGTCTCTCTGTGTTCGGGGTGGACCTGATCGATCTGGCGGGAGCGCTGCTGTTGGGGATCGCCGCAGGCCTCGGCGGGCGCGGCTTCGCCTGGCTGGTGCGCCGCAGCAAGGCAGGCGCCAAGCGCTACTCGCTGTCGAGGCGGTTGACAGTCGGTGGCATCGGTTTGGCGGTTCTCGCCTGGGCAGCGGAAGTGCTGTTCGAGTCCCCACTGACGCTCGGCCCCGGAACCGAGGCGATGGCGTGGGTGGTGGGTGACCGTGGCCTGGGATTGATCGCCCTGCTGTTCGGTCTGCGAATGGCCGCCACCATCACCACTGTCTTCGCTGGCGGGGTGGGTGGGCTGTTCATTCCGCTGGCGGCCCTAGGGGTGGTCCTGGGTGAGTTCGTGGGTCAGGTGATCGGTCAGGATGAGACCACCCTCTACCCGATTCTGGGTCTGGCCGCATTCTTGGGCGCCGGGTATCGGGCACCGATAGCCGCGGTGATGTTCGTGGCGGAGTCGACCGGCGGCGTGGGGAGCTTCGTGGTCCCGGCGCTAGTGGCGGCCGCGGTCAGCCAGGTGGTCGCCGGTCCCTCGTCGGTGGCCGACTACCAGCGCTCCGTGCGCCTCGGTCATCTTGAGAGACGATTCACGCTTCCGCTCACCTCGATCCTGTCGACCGACGTGATGACCGTTCCTCCTGATGCCACAGTCTCGGAGTTCGTCTATTTCCATGTGCTGGGGCGTCGTGAACGGATCGTCCCGGTTGTCGACGGGGAACAGTTCCTGGGGTTGGCACGCCTCGAGGACATCTCAGAATTGGACCGCGGTGAGTGGGAGTCGACCGCTGTCGGTGATCGGATGGCCACGGATCTGCCGGTGGCTCAACCTTCTTGGACGTTGCGCGACGCGGTTGCGGCCATGGGAGAGGCCCAGATAGACGTCTTGGCGGTGACAGATCCCGGTGGTGCCTTCATCGGTGTGGTCACCGAGGACGACATCTTGAAACTCGATGAGATCCTCGACGAGACAGGCAACTAGCAGCGAGGGCCGCGCGGAGGCTCTTCAGGTTATTCGCTGCTTGTCGTCGGGTCGCCGTCGACGGTGTCGTCGTCTTCGTCTGCGAACTCGTCGGCCCAAGCCAAGTGCTCGGGTTTCACCGGTTCTGCGCTGTCGTTGTTGAGATCTTCTAGTAGCCGGTCAAAGTTGCCATCGTGTGAGCGTTTCAACTCACGGGCTTCCTCGTAACGCCTGTGTCGCCCCTTTTTCACCTTGCGAGCTCCAGTTCGACGGTTCTGATGCTGTGCCGGGGAGTGTATCGGCTGTTCTCACGAATCGGAATGCGCCAGCCGCGATTGCCGCAACTGCGCGGGTCAGGCAGGCCTCTACCGGCAGCGTTGCTCGAGCACTACGATGTCGCCGTCGAAGGCCAGCGAGGCCTCACCGTCGACTAGGCGGCGAATGTTGTTGCCGACGAGTTCAGCGCGCCAGCCCCGGGCCAGCCGCGGATTGTCATCGCCGCGCAACAAGGATTCGATGTCGGAGCGTGTTGCCAGCAGCGCCGGATCGATTTCACGGGCCTTGGCGACTTGGGCGGTCCAGGCGCTGGCGAGCGTCACCGCGGGACGGTAGTCCCTGTCGTTTGCGGCGCGTCTGGGGCTTTGGGGTGGACGCCAGTTCGACTCGAGTCCCTCCTTGACCGCGGCGAGCACCTCAGAACCCCGCTTGCTCCTAGACATTCCACGGTCGATGCCGCGGATCCTGCCCAGGTCGTCCTGGTTGCGCGGCATCGCCTGAGCGATCGAGGCGACCGCCAGGTCCGAGAGCACGAACCGGACCGGCTGGTCCAGTGCTGCGGCGCGGCGCTCGCGCCACGCCGCGAGCGACCGGGCGACCGCCAGGGGCCGTCCCTTGAGATGGCGGGCCTCCTTGATTCTGCTCCATGCCTCATTGGGGTCGCGCGGGGCGAGGTCGCGGGTGCGCATCAGCTCACACTCGGCTCGCGCCCACTCCAGGCGGTCGCGGGCCTCGAGCTTCGAGACGAGCCGGTCGTGGATCTCGAGCAGGCGGGCGACGTCTGCGGCGGCGTAGTCGAGTTGGGCGGCGCCGAGCGGCCGTTTCAGCCAGTCCGTGAAGCGGCTCCCCTTGGGCAGCGACACGCCCAGTTCGCTCTCGTGGAGACGGGCCAGCGAGGGGCTCGACAAACCGAGGAACCCTGCGGCGATCTGAGTGTCGAACAGGCGGGAGGGCACCGCTCCGCATGCCAGTTGCAGTATCTCGAGGTCCTGTCTGGCGGCGTGGACCACTGCGAGGGCGCCCGATGCCATCAGTCTGTTGAGCGGCCCGAGGTCGACTGCGAGGGGATCGATCAGCACGGTCTGGTCGTCCCAGGCGATCTGCACAAGGGCGACCGCGGGCCAGTAGCTCCGTTCGCGGTGGAATTCGGTGTCGAGCGCGTAGCGGTCGGTCCGCACCAGGGCATCGACCGCGGCCTCCAAGTCTTCGGCCTGGTCGACGATCCGATAGTCGGGCATGGTGAATGCTAACGGGCACAATGCGCTGCTAGGGTCGTTCGCAGTGTCCGACATATCGACTGCTCCCCCGGACTGGTATCCCGACCCCGACGACCCGTCGCAGTACCGCTACTGGGACGGCTCGGTCTGGACCGAGCACCGGGCCCCGCGCCGCAGCGAAGGCCGGTCGCCGGCTCTGCGCAGTCCAGGCAGGTTGATCGGCGACTCGCTGCGGACGCTGCGCCAGCATTGGTCCGTACACCTGTTTGCCGCGGCATCGGCGATCGCAGCTCAGGTGCTGGCCGTGGTGCTGTTCAATTACAGCGCGGACCGGGTTGTTGTCGGCGGGTTGGACGAGTTCTTGGCTCGGCTCTCCGAACCCGACACTGCGGCGTCTGAACTGTACTTCGAATCTCTCGAGTTTGATCTCTCGACAATGAACGTGCTGCCGGGACTGGTCGGCGGAATCCTGTTTTGGTTAGCGAGCATCCTGTTGACGGCGGTGGGTTCGATAGCGACGGTCGAGGGTCTTCGCGGCGGGGACCTGAACGCGTCGGACGTGTATCGGCGGGCCTGGCGACGACTGCCCAGGATCTTCGGGGTCAGCCTTCAGGTGCTGGGGGCGTGGTTACTGCTTGCGGCGCTGCTTGTGACGCTGATCGTGTCGAGTTTCAGCTCCCCGCTGGCGCTGATGCTGATCATCCTGCTGTTGTTGTTGCCGGCGTTCGCGGTCGCGCTGCTGCTGTCGGTCACCGTAGTCCCGATAGGGTACGCGGTTGCCGCAACGGGCCCGGCCGAAGCGTCTCTGCCCCGCGCCGCGGGCCTGGTGCGGGGGCGGTTCTGGCGAGTGTCCGGGCGTTTGCTGCTCGTCTATGCACTCAGTGTGTGTGCAAGCTTCGCGGCCTCCATTGTGATGCCCTTGTTCGGGTCGTTGACGCTGCTCGGTGAGCTGTTCCGTGCAGCGATATCGGTAGCGCTGTCACTGACAATAATCATCGCTGCGGCGATCCTCTACTTCGAATTGGGCGGAGAGATCGACACCATGACCGAGTCCTCCTAGCTCAACCGGGCCGATCTGGGCAGTTCGTGGGGATGGTCGGCGTCGTGGAACCAGGCCGGGTCGCCGTCGGTGAACCAGCAGACCTGCAGTTCGCCCACGGCGTTCTTCGGCGCTCTGGCCCCGTTCGCGAATGAACGCTCGAGGGCGTCGAGTGAGCTTCGTCGCCAGACTGCGTGGAGCCATTCGGCCTGCCCCTGCGAGACTGGGACCGACACGTCGGCTGGGCCGATGGCGTCGCGCACCGCGCCGACCGCGGCCGCGCGGGGCTTCGTCAAGTCGCACGACAGCACGGCGACGGTCTCGGCCCGGGTGCTGCGCAGCGCGGTGATGATCCCGCCGAGCGGACCCTGCGAGGGCCAGGTGTCGGCTGCGTAGGCCAATCCCAGGTCTGTGACTGCGGAAGCGTTGCCACCGACCACCAAGACCGAGGCGGCGCCGGCGTCGTGCAGCGCAGCGGCCACCCTCTGCAGCAGGGTCAGGCCGTCGATCTCCACGAACGCCTTGTCTGTGCCCATCCGCCGACTGGCGCCGCCAGCGAGCACGGCGCCCTCGAAGTCGACGGCGCTTTCGGTTGGATCCACTATTGCGGCGGCCACTGCGGGTCGAGTTGACGCAACAAGAGGGCGCAACGTTGGTCCTCGTCGGTCTCGCCGATGAGTGCCGCCGTCGCCTGCAGACCGGCCAGTGAGCGCAGGAAACCCCGGTTGGTCTCGTGGCGCCACAGTACGTAGCCGCTCCCCCGCCAGCCGTTGGCCCTCAGGCGATCCAAGCCCCGGTGGTATCCCGTGCGGTAGGCGGCATAAGCCAGTGCCGGTTCGTCGAGCGCATCACCTAAAGATGCCCAGGCAGCGAGCATGCGCGGCCACCGCGCACAGACCTGCACAATAGCCGTGACCGGGTCGTCGGCGTTGTGGGCGGCCTGCAGAGCCTCGAGTGCATCACTGGGCTCGGGATCGAGAATCGTCTCCGACGGTCCCGGGGAAAGCTGGACGTCGCTCATGGCCCGAGCCTACCGGTGCGGGGCTCAAAGGCCGAGCGGATCGATCCCGCACACGGACGGGCCCGCAGCCGAACATGAGCGGAGGGCAACGGCTGTCGGGCCGGTTAGCATAGCCTCATGTCGGAGGCAGCCCTTCCCGATTGGCTCGACCCCGAGTTTCTGCGGTTGTTGATCGTGGCGGTGCTGGTGGTCGTGGCATTCCTGCTCTACATCGTGTTGCGCTTCGTGCGCCGCCTGGTGGCCAAGGTCGTGCTGCTCGTGCTCCTCGTCGGGTTGGGCGTGTCGCTGTGGGTCCAGCGCGCCGACTTGGAGGACTGCGCCCTAACCTGCGAATGCACCCTGTACGGCCAGGAGGTCGTGATCCCCGTCGAGCAGCTGCCGGAGAATCTGCGAACGATCGACGCGAACGGTGATGCGGGCTGCTCGATCGCCTCAGAGGTCCTGTCGATCGGCCCAGAGTTCCTGACCTGACGTTGAGCGTTGCAGGAGCGTTGCAGCCAGCTCGGCGACGGGCCCTACGGGACCCTCTCGATCCGCAGGACGTTGGTGGATCTGCTGCGGCTGTCTGAACCGGCGAGCACGCTCACCAGTTCGCCGGCCCTGACGTGACCGGCACCCTTGGCCAGACGGATCGCTTCTCTGACCATCTCCTCGTTGCTGCCACCCTTGGTGATCCGCATCGGTATGGTGCCCCAGCTCAGCGTCAGCTGCTGCACCGTGGGCTCGTTGATGGAGAAGCCGAGAATCGTGGCTTCGGGCCTGAAGCGGGCCATTGAACGCACAGTGAAGCCCGAGCCCGAGATGCAGATGACATGGTTGATCCCAAGTTCTTGAGTTGCCCGCCAAGCGGCCATGGTCATGGCGTCGGTAACCGATGCCGATCCCCCGGAGTTGTCGGTCATGCGCACTTCGGCGAGTTGCTTGGCCCAGCTCTCGTAGTCCATCTCCTCGTCGGCTCGCAGGGCGATCCGGCTCATTGTGCGGATCACGTTGACCGGATCGCTGCCTATTGCGGTCTCGCCGGAGAGCATGACCGCGGATGAACCGTCGAAGACCGCATTGGCGACGTCGCCGGCTTCGGCGCGGGTCGGTGCGGGGCTGGTGATCATCGATTCCAGCATCTGGGTCGCGGTGATCACTGGCCGACCACCGGCGATGCAGTCCTTGATGATCGCTTTCTGCAGGTGCGGCAGGTCCTCGAGGGAGCACTCGGTGCCGAGGTCTCCGCGGGCGACCATGATCGCTCCTGCCGCCTCGATGATTCCAGCGAGGTTCTCGACAGCGGCCCGTGTCTCGATCTTGGCGACCACCAGGGGGCCGCGCGGATGCGGTTCGACCCCGACGCGCCTTATGTCGTGGGCTGAGCGGACGAAGCTGACCGCCACCATGTCGACGCCCAGTTCCACGAAGGCGTCGAGGGCGCGGAAATCGCTCTCCGTCGGTGTCGGCATGCGCAGCCGTTGCGAGGGCAGGTGCACTCCCGGTCGCCCCACCACCTCGCCGCCGTGGATGGCAGTGACCAACAGCTTCTCGCTGGATATGTCGGTGATCTTGAGCACGGGGCCGCCGTCACCGATGGACAGTTGGTCGCCGACTTCGAGGTCGTTCAAGAGCCCTTCGTAGTCGACTTCGATCACTGACGCGTTTGAAGCGGTCTGCCCGACTCGAAGTTCGATGGTGCTGCCCGTTGTGATGTTGGTGCCTTGCGCATCGAACTTGGCGGCTCTTACTTTGGGGCCTGGGAGGTCTACGAGGATCCCGACCCGGGTCCCTTCGTCCTGTGCGATCGACCGGATTCGGTTGTATCGCTCGATGCCCTCGTCGAGGGTGCCGTGGGCGAGGCCGATCCGGGCGACGTCCATCCCCGAGCGGATCATCTCCCGCAGGGTCTGTTCGTCCTCTGAAGCCGGGCCGATCGTGGCAACGATTTTTGTACGTCGAGGCATCCACTGAACGCTACTGGCTCCACCGATAAGAACGCGTGACCCTTTTGTGCATCACATCGACCCCACCACCAGCAGGCCGCTCCCACCCGCTGGCATCGATAAGAACGCGTGACCGTTTTGTGCATCACATCGACCCCACCACCGGCGGGCCGCTCCCACCCGCTGGCATCGACAACGACCCGTCAGCTGTTCTGGGTATCGCGTTCGGGTGGTTGATCAAGGCGAGTAGGGTGGCCGGGTGGCGCAGGTGCATCCGTTTCTGGCGAGCAGGGGTCCGGTCGCGTTCGCCCATCGTGGCGGCACCAGCGTCTATCCGGAGAACTCGGAGCGCGCCTTTGGCCATGCCGTTGATCTGGGGTACAGCCACATCGAGACCGATGTGCAGGCGACCAGCGACGGTGTCGGCGTGATCTGCCACGATGATCGGCTCGACCGGACCACCGATCGCTCAGGTGACATCGCCGAGTTGCCATGGTCTGAGGTCCGCAGGGCGCGGCTGGGCGGCACTGAGCCGATCCTGAGAGTCGAGGAGCTGCTTGAAGCGTTCCCGGGCACCCGGATCAACTTCGACCCGAAACGCGATGGAGCGGTGGAGCCGTTGGCCCGGGCGATTCAGGCTGCCGGCGCGCTGGACCGTGTGCTTGTGGGTGCTTTCAGCGATCGGCGGGTGGATCATGCCAGGCGGCTGTTGGGGGACGGTCTGGCTGTCGCTGCCGGCAGCCGGAGAGTGATGGCACTGCTGCTGCGCGCCAACCGGATTCCGGTCCCCTTCGAGGGGGTGGATGCAGCCCAGGTGCCGGTGCGCATGGGTCGCATTGAGATTGTCACCGGGCGATTCGTCGAACACGCACACGAGGTCGGGGTCCATGTCCATGTCTGGGGAGTCGACGATCCCGGCGAGATTCATCGGCTCCTTGACCTCGGTGTCGACGGGCTGATGACCGATAGGCCCGAGGTGTTGAAGTCGGTCTTGTGCGACAGGGGTGTCTGGGACAACTAGCCCTGATCGTGCAGTAGAATTGTTTCGGGAGCGATCGATGGGCTGGCTGAACGGCCCACGCGACCGCTGGGTGTGACGCTGGGTTAGTTGTTGAGGTAGTGGCGGATGATGGCTAGGAGTTGTTGTCGGTTGATTTTGTTGTTTTGGTAGTCTTGTGCGGCTTGCAGGAGCTCGTTGAGGTCGATTTGGTCGTTGTTGTTGGTGTCGTATTCGTCTGCGCCGTCTGGTAGTGCGGAGGCATCTTGGTCGTTTTCGTCGTTTTCGTCGTCTTCGGATTCTGTGGGCGTGTTGGTTGTTGGTGTCGGGGTGCGGGTTGTTGGTGTGGTCGTGGTCGTTGGTTTCGGTGCTGGGATTACCGCGACTTTGAAGGTGTCGCTGGCGGTGCTGCCGTTGGGGTCTTGGGCGGTGACTGTGATGGTGGCGGTTCCTGCGACGACTCCGCTGAGTATGAGTTTGGAGTCGTCGGGTGCCACGGCCACGGTTACTCTGGCGTGGTTCGAAGATGATGCTCTGATGGTCAGGGTGTCTCCGTCGGTGTCGTTGAACACGCCTGACAGTGACACGTCTCGCGAGGTTCCTACTTCAAGGCCGCTGATGTTGGCGATGGGTGAGGCTACGGTGGGTGGGGTGTTGACCTTTACCGTGAACGCGGTCTCGACCGTGCTGCTGTTGGTGTCGGTTGCGGTGACCGTGATGGTTGCCGTTCCTCTGGACTGGGCCGCAACCGTGAGGTGGGAGTAGTCGGCGGCTACCGACACGGCAGCCACGCTGTCGTCTGAGGATCTCGCGGTGATGGTTAGGGGGTCTGCGTCGGTGTCGTTGAACACGCCTGACAGTGACGTGTCTCGCGTGGTGCCTACTTCCAGTGCGTTGATGTTGGCGATGGCGCGGGCTAC